>Ga0315553_10000177_pt1 | contig 56444 bp, 47 predicted proteins | sample SalMarSW160140MG_FD_203099 | JGI IMG/M metagenome (GOLD analysis project Ga0315553, IMG submission 203099) | Salt marsh sediment microbial communities from the Plum Island Ecosystem LTER, Massachusetts, United States - Salt Marsh Sediment SW1601-40 ...
TTGTAACATTAATAAAACGATGATCCAAATATAAGTGTATGGTTTTCTACTCCAGAAGGAGAAATATCTTACAATAGAATGCAGTGAATGGGCTGATTGTTGCCAAAATCGGGAAATCTTTCTTATATTTTTTTTTTGTGGAAACCTTACTGAGCCGGAATGCTTCTAATTGAGCGGCTTCCACGGCAGAACATCCTTGTGCCGAAATAGCCGGGATGAGGCAAGGCGTCAATAGCAACCGATGCCTGCATTCTCTCGTTTATCGCAATTTTTAGTTGTATTTTTGAGGTCTGTGTCTCTAAGGACGCAGTGATGTATCAGGGGCCGTGGCTCCGGGGCGAAGTGTGGAATGCGGCGACAGCCGATCCGCAAGAAGTGCGGCCGGCAAATGCGGATTGGTCTATGGAGCCGCATCACCAGCGAGCATCGGCGTGAGGCATCGCCCGGCGATCGCAGATCTGCTTCGAACTTGCTGCGAGCTGTTTACGGACGGCTTCAAAGCGGGGCCATCTGCGAATTGATTGTTGATTAAGCAACGACCCTAATGACAGGGGTCAGAAGCCCGTATAGGTTTATGGGAATTATTGAATCAACCATAGATTGTCCTGATTGACGCGAGATTGCCAAGAGAGCGTTCTGCCTCAGGCGTCGGCATCAACTTTTTTCAAAGCCACAAGCTCCATGACGATTGCCACTGGCGCAACTTTCAAGACCATCGGACATTTTCGGCCGGCCCCAGCGTTCCTCGCCCGCGCGGCGACGGTCGGTGATCAGATGCTAGCTGCGGTGGCAAATTTCTGGCTGACGATCGCCATTGGCCGCGCATTCGCCGCAGAAGGGCTCGCCGCCTATGGGCTCGGCCTTGCCGCAGCCCTCCTAATTCAGTCGGTTCAGCGACACACGCTGGTCATTCCTCTCATGCTACAGCGGCAATCACGGTCGCGGCGCCGGGCCGGGGGCCTGATCGCACAGCATTGGATCGTGATTACGGCGGCGTTGCTATCCGGGGCGATCGGGGTGTTGTTTGCGGATGGGTTTGGAATCCCGCATTACGGCCAGCTGATCATTGCGGCTTGGGCCGCCTGTCTCGTCACCTATGCCGAGCTGGAGTTTGCGCGCGCAATGCTCATCAAGCTGGGTTATCCGCTCTCACTCATGGCCGCCTCCTTGTCCTATGCCGCTCTATCTTTTGTCCTTGGCCTGGCCGCCCTGCTGCGATGGATCGACTTTTCCGCTCTTCTTCTCTTCCTCGCCTTAGGCATGGTCGTCCACGCCCTGATGGTTACCATAAGGATCGGCCGTTTCAACCTGCGCTCGGGCCGGCGGTTGCTTATGGCGAACATGGGCCGGTACGGTACATGGTCCCTTGTCGCCGCTGGCGCGTCTGCCGGCTATTCCCACATTCCGCTGTTTCTTCTGGGAGCCATTCAGCCGCCGGTTCATGCGGCCCTATTTGTCGCGACGCGCAGTCTATTGCAGCCGCTCCAGATACTGCTTCGCGGTCTTGACGTTGCGGATAAGGCGGCCTTTGCGGAGCGCGTGTCGATGCAAGGGTCGGATGCGCTTAAGGCGGCACTGAGGATTGCCGGCATCTACGCGGCGACCGGCTGCCTGTTCGGAGCCATGATCTATCCGTTTGCGGATGTGGTGCTTCAGCTGGTCTACGGCCCCAAATTTGCCGGGGCGGGCGCGGTCATCATGGCCTGGTTGCCGGTGTTTGTTTTAATCAGCTGCCTGATGCCGCTTGAGTCTCTTGTTTATGCGAGGGGTAGCTTCCGCAGTCATTACTCGGTCCGTGCTGCGGGCTCGGCGGTTGCGGTCGGTCTTGCTGCGCCGCTGATTTTCCGTTTCGCTGAAATGGGCGCGATCGTCGCATGTGCCGCCGGAGCCTTCGTCGCAGTTGGAGGAGCGACCCTTTGCCTTTATCGAGAAACGGCTCGATGACGGTGACCGACGCGCGCGCCTCGGTTGTGCTTGGTGCAGCGACCGTTTTGGCGCTTTTCCTGAGCCTTGTTCTTATTCCTGACGCGCTCTGGGGGGCGGCCGCTATACCGGCCCTGGTTGCAGGGGGCATTCTGTTTTGGTGCGCCGCCCGCGGTTCGCCGACGGCAATCCTGCTGATCGTCTTTGCCGCGGTATTTCTCATCGACGCAAATTTTCGGAACCGTGACTACGCGGACAAAGCGGCCGATTTTCAGGTGCTGCTTAAAATCGGCGTTTGGAGCACGATCGCTCTTGTCGCGCTCATTCATCTGCGACGCTGGCTGCCTCAGGTGATCACGCCGACCAATGTTCCATGGCTGATGTTCATTGCCTGGATTTTGTTCACCGCGGCGGTATCGCCCTATCCGGCTTATAGCGCCGTGGCCGCGCTCTCCATATTTGCCTATGTCATTTTTTCCGCCTTTTTGTTTTCAAGTCTTTATCCGGCCGATGTTTTCGCGGCAACGGTGGCGGCGATCACCGCGTTCTGCGTTATTTCGATCATCGTTTATTTTGCGGTCCCGGAGCTTGGGCGCTTCGTCTACTGGTTCAACGATCAGCGCTATATCAGCGCGCGGATGGCGGGCATCGCCGGAAGCGCGAACAATATGGGCCGCATCGCGGCGTTCGGCCTGGTGCTCATCATTCTATATGCGAGCGAGTTTCGTCGGCTTCATCCGCTGTTCCTGCCGGTTTCAACTGTCGTCCTGAGCATTTGCCTGTTGATGAGCAACTCGCGCACCTCGATTGGCATGGTGTTTGTGCTTGGTGCTGCCGCGATCCTGCTTCGCTGGCGCAGGCTCTATCTCCTGATCTTTGCTCTGTCTGTGGGGATGCTGGCGGCTGTTCTTATTCTTCCCGTGGAAGATGGAGTGCTCCGACTCATGTCGCGTAGCGGCGATATCGAAGAAGTGACGTCAATGACCGGACGCGCCAGCATCTGGTCCGCGGTGCCGAGACTGATTGAGGGGCGGTCGTGGACTGGATTCGGTTATGCAAGCTCCGTCTTCGTTCTTCCGCAGCATGAGCAGGAGGTCGGATTTCGGACCTCGCATGCGCACAACATCATCCTGCAGCTCTTGCTGACGACGGGTTGGATCGGTGTTGGGCTTTTTTGTCTCTCGATAGTGTTCGTCGGGCTTCGCGCTGCCTATCTGGCCGACCGCACCGCTCTCATCCTTCTTGCTTATGTGCTTCTGAATGGCATTACCGAGTCAAGTGCGTTCGGCACGGTCGCAAATATCTGCTCTCTTGCTTTTGCATTCGCTGTCACTTTGCCTCCAAATTGGAAAATTAATGAAGATCCTCGTTCATATTACGGCTGATTTTCCCGATCCGCTCGTTCCAGGCAAAACGAAAGCCGTGCCATCGCTGATCGAATCGGCAAGCAACTTCCATAACATTGTCTATTCTCTCAACCGGGTCAGCTGGCGGGCTGGAATTGCGGCCCGGCCGTTCGGTGATGGCCATCTGGCAATAGCGTACGGAGCGCCGCCCTATGGCCTACGCCTGTCGCACCATTTGAGCCAGCTTGCCGATTTCGTTCTTGAAGATCTGGCCAAGCGGGGCATCGTTCCGGATCTGATCCATGCCCACAAATTCACGGTGGATGGGCTAGTCGCGCATCGCTTGTCGCAATCAATCGGATGTCCGTTTGTCGCAAGTATTTGGGGTGACACGGATCGCCGGGTTTTCGAGGCCAAGCCGAATTTGAAATCAGCTTTCCGCGCAATTGCGCGCGATGCGGTGATGCTCCTTCCGGCCGCGCCCTGGACTCGCGACTATTTCGCTGACGCGTTAGAAATAGACCGCCGCAAATTCAGGCTGTTGCCGGTTATCACGAAGGCTGACGCCCTCTTGCCGCCGGTATTCTGCGAAATGCCGCGGCTCTTGTCCGTTTTCGCCTTCGATTCCTGGAAACGGAAAGGGTTTCACCGGCTTGTCAGGGCCGTCGCTGCGGTATCCAAGGAGCTGCCGGAGCTCAGGCTTGACGTTTTCGGCCGTGGAGGCCCGAGGTCGCTGATCGACATGACACGTCAAATTAGCGAAGCTGGCGTCGCCGATCGCGTGAGACTCATGAATGCGCTCGACCATCGCGAGGTCCAAAGCGTCATGAATGGATATGCAGCTTTTGTCCTTCCGAGCCGCCCGGAAACCTTTGGGATGGTCTACGTCGAGGCGGTGCTGGCCAGCGTTCCGATACTTTGGTCTCAGGGCGAGGGTGTCGATGGGTTCTTCACCGATATGGATATCGGCTATCGCTGCAATCCACAGTCTACGGACGATATTGCCGAGGGTCTATGCTATCTGATCTCGGAGCAGCGGCATTTGAAAGAGCGCATCGGTTTCTTCCAGGATCAAGGAGCATTCGATGTTCTTCGCCGGGAGGCGATCGGCGCGCATTATCGGGAGCTCATTGCGCTCGCGATGGGTGAAAGGGCTCAAGCGGCCGCATCGGCCGCCTGAGTGCTGCTCCGATATTCATCGATCTCAATTCCGGACTTCTTGATCGAAGCGGGAACGCCGACGGCGAGGGAATGGGGCGGGATATCGCTGAGCACCACGGCGTTCGCACCGATTACGCTGCCGCGGCCAATCCGGACCGGACCGATGATCTTCGCGCCCGCATGAACGACGACGTCCTCCTCCAGGATTGGCCCGCCTTCGATAGGCCAGCGGCTTCCTAAAAGAACATGCATGCCGATGAGGCAGCGCGGCCCGATCCGAGCTTCCTTGGTCACAACGACGGCCAGCGCGTTATGACTGAAATGCACCGAAGGATCGATCAGCGCTTCCGCAGGTATTCTCGCGGCGAAAAGGATGCGGATCAGCCCATCAACGGCCCGCGAGCATATCTTAAGCCGCTTTGTAAGCAGCCAGCGAGAGGTTTTATGGAGGCGGAGGAGGAACTGCATCATGTTTCCCAGGTTCGGTTAGCCGCACTGTCGATGGTTCGCGTCGCGTTGGCGCGAACCTTTGTTGACCCCGGCATTCCTGCATCACTGTTTCGGCCTCGACGTCCGTTCACCATCATGCTGCTTCGGTTTGCGAGCGGTGCGTACCCTGATCGAATTGCGCCATATGTTCGGTCCAGATTCCGCGTGTGTCGTAGAGGACTGCTCCGTCCCAGCCGTCTGCGTCCACTCTGCGGAATAGATCATGGTCGACGAGCAGAACCGCGATGTTGCCCCCGGCGAGAGCCTCGGTCAGCGACTGTTGCCTTACGCCGAGCTTAATGAGTTGTTCCGGGAGTCTGTCGATGAACGGTTCGACGACTGAAATGCGGCTGCCATATTCCTCGCCGAGCCGGGTGACGATTTCCAGGGCAGGGCTCTCTCGCAGATCGTCGACATTTGCCTTGAAAGACAGGCCGAGACAGGACACCTGACGGTCCGGGTGGCGCGCGATCAGCTTGCGAATCTTGTCGAGCACATAGTTGGTCTTTTCGTCGTTTACCTCGCGCGCCGTGCGGATCAGCCGGGCTCTGTCCGGAGCCGCGTCGACGATGAACCAGGGATCGACCGCGATGCAGTGTCCGCCGACGCCCGGCCCCGGCTGCAGAATCTGAACACGTGGGTGGCGGTTCGCGAGCGCAATCAAATCCCACACATTGACGTCCAACTGCTCGCAGATCATCGACAGCTCATTGGCGAAGGCGATATTCAGATCCCGGAACGCATTTTCCGTGAGCTTCACCATTTCGGCCGTCCGCGCGGAGGTCTCGATGCAGGTGCCCCGAACGAAGCTTTCATAGAAGCGCCGTGCTTTGGTGGTACATGCTTCACTCATTCCCCCTATGCAACGATCGTTCTCGACCAGTTCCTTCAGGATCTTGCCTGGCAGAACTCGCTCGGGGCAATAGGCGACGGCAATATCCGCTTGGCGTCCCGTGGCTGATTCCAGTGGGAATGCCAGGTCCGGCCGGCGTGCCGCAAGGCGTTTGCAGAGTTGCTCCGTCGTTCCGACGGGAGAGGTGGATTCCAAAATGACTAGACCATCGCGCTGGAGATATGGTGCGAGCGCATCCGCAGCAGCAAACACGTGCTCGACAATCGGCCGCTTGTCGAATGCAAGCGGTGTGGGGACGGCGATGATGAAGATGTCGGCCGCCTCGGGCCTGGTCTTTGCGGTCAGCAAGCGCGACTGAACCGCGCGACGCACCTTCAGATCAAGGTCAGGCTCGGCAATATGGATCCTGCCGGAATTGATCGTTTCGACGATCGACGGATTAACGTCGACGCCGACGACCCTGATGCCGCGCGAGGCTAGGAGCGTGGCGGTCGGAAGTCCGATATAACCCAAGCCGACGACGCAAACTTTCGGACAATCAGGATGCATGGCGGAGAGTCTCCTTCTCGCCGGAGTTCGCGAACCCGGCTTCTGACTTGAGAATGTTGCATATGCGCAAGCTGGCCCTGCCGTCACCGAACGGATTATGGGCGCGGCTCATGCGATCGTAGTGAGCGGGATCGTCGAGAAGGTGCGTTGCTTCCCGGAAAATCCGCTCCCGATCGGTTCCCACAAGGATGGCTGTGCCGGCATCGACACCTTCGGGCCGTTCCGTCGTCTCCCGCATGACAAGTACGGGCTTGCCGAGCGCCGGCGCCTCTTCCTGAATGCCGCCGGAATCGGTCAGAACCAGATCGCAGCGCGACAGGAGGCGCACAAAGAGAGCATATTCGAGCGGAGGGAGTAGCCGAATGTTGCACTGCCGCGAAAGCGCGGCCCGAACCGGCTCTTGAACGTTGGGATTTGGATGGACCGGAAACAGGATCAGGCAATCCTCCCGCTGAGCGAGCCTTTCGAGCGCTGATACAATGCGCTGGATGCCGCCGTCGAAATTCTCGCGCCGGTGCGTTGTCACCAATATGATACGGCGCTTCTCACTGGGCTCGAGCGGCCCGTGAAGCGCGTCATGGATCCAGGCGATTTTTTCGGTTCGCGCTTCTGTCGCAAGAAGTGCATCGATGACGGTATTGCCGGTTACGAAAATGCGCTCTGGCGGTAGGTTTTCCCGAAGCAGCGCTTCCGCCGCGCGCTCCGTCGGCGCAAAATGAAGCGAGGCGATGGTCCCGATGACCCGCCTGTTGAGTTCCTCGGGCCAGGGCGCATGGATATTGCCGGACCGCAGCCCCGCCTCGACATGATCAACGGGAATCTTGCGATAGAATGCGGATAAGGCCGCCGCCATCGCGGTGGTGGTGTCGCCCTGAACCATGACACGGTCGGGGACGCAATCGTCGATCACGGTTCCTATTTGGCCGATAATTTTTGCCGTCACATCGGTCAGATTCTGGTTGGGCTTCATGAGGTCAAGATCGTAGTCCGGGCTGACGCCGGCAATGTCGAGCACCTGGTCCAGCATCTGCCGGTGCTGGGCGGTGACGCAGACTTTAACGTCGAATATCGGATCGGCCTGCAGCGTGTGGATGACGGGGAACAGCTTTATGGCCTCGGGGCGGGTGCCAAAGACGACCAGAATTCTCATAGTTCACCCTCCAGCTTGATTGTCCGGTGAGAGGTCCGCGCCGAAAGGATTCGACCCAGAAATGCCTTGGCGACGAGCACGGCAAATACCGCATTGGTGGCCGCGTAGCGTCTCCACATGCGGCGCGGTTCCTGGTAGATGCGGTAGAGCCATTCGAGACCGGCTTTCTGCATAAGGTCAGGAGCGCGCTTCACATGTCCGGCCAACACGTCGATGCCTCCTCCGACGCCCATGATGAATGGGACATCGAGCTCGTGCCGGTAGCGATGTAGGAAGCGCTCTTTTCTTGGGGTCGGCATTCCGATGAACAGGCAGTCGGCTCTGCTGTCGCGAATGCGCGCTACGATCTCCGGCTCATCCTGCGGAGCGAAATAGCCATTCCGAATGCCTGCGAATTCGAGGCCGGGCCAGCGCTTTTCGGCGGCCTCGACGGCCTGCTCCAATACAGACTGCTGCGCGCCGAGCAGGAAAGGCCGGAGACGTTGTTTGGCGCACAGCCTCAGCAGTTGCTCCATGAGATCGACGCCGGCAACCCGCTCAGGAACGGAGATCCCCAGCATCCGCGCCGCCCAGACAATTCCTATGCCATCGATTCCAATGATGTGACTCTCGGCAATATCCCGCCGAAGCTCATCATCTCCGCGCGCCTTCACCAGCTTTGCGACATTGATTGCCACATGCTGTGTGAGCTCTTTGTGCTGCATGGCCTGAATGGCTCGATCCACAGTCTCATCAAATGTGAGTACGTCGATCGGAATGCCCAGTAAGTCTTGTCGCATTCAAAGGTCCCTCGGTTGGATGACGCGGCTGGCGGAGCGAAGGCGCGATATTCGCGGCACTGGCCTCACAGACTTCGTCATGTGATCGTCGAAACAAAAACTCCTCGGCGACGGCACACGACTGCCGTGACCGCCTTTCTGATCGTTTTCTCCAGTGCCCGAGGGAGAGGTCCCTGAACCTGCTGCCGAAGCGTTCAGCGACTCAGAAGGTTCGATTAAGAAAATGCCTCCGATGACGATGCCGAGTCCGGCACCAAGTCCATGCCCCACACATGGACACAACCGGCGCAACCAGCGCATGACAGGAGGGGCAATGCCACCGTGCCATCGAAGACCGTTGGGCTTTGAGCCGTCTTGCAGCGCTTGAGTTTTGCTTGCTGCGACCGACAGGATCGCACGATTAGTTGAATCGCTATTTCAGTAAGCATTTCTATAAGATTTCAATGAAAAAATCGTCAGTATAAGGATCATTATATCGAATCTAATCGACCAATTGTCAATATAGAACGCATCATGTTCGACTCGTTTCTGCATTTTTTCGAGAGTATCTGTTTCGCCGCGATATCCATTAACTTGACTCCAGCCCGTAATGCCTGGCTTCACATTGTGGCGTTTCGCATATAGTCGAATTTTTTCTTCAAAGTCGTTATTGTGGGCAACTGCGTGAGGTCGGGGACCGACGAGGGACATCTGACCGGCAATGACGTTGAAGAGCTGAGGCAACTCATCTAGATTTGTACGACGGAGAAACTTGCCGACCCGCGTAATCCGCTTGTCGCCGCGTTTTGCCTGGCGGAATCGGTCGCCGTCCTCGAGCGTGGTCATCGTCCGAAATTTGAAAATTCTGAACTCATCCAGATTGAAGCCATGGCGCCTTTGCCGGAAATACACTGGTCCGCTGGAGTCCAGTTTGATCAGGAGGCTGATAATCGCGAAAACTGGCAAGGCGAAAATCAGCATGGCGGTGCCCACAACCAGATCGAAACAGCGCTTGAGGATCTGATCTCGCAGTGTAAGGGGGGCACCGAGCAATCTAAGTGTTGCCAATGCTCCAACTTGAGCAGGCGGCAGATGGTGTGTCCATGAGGCGGATGCATCGGGCACAAGATGAATCGTTGCCGGTATAACTGCGAGCTCATCAACGAAGCGCCGAATGAGAGCGGTTTCGCAGAAAGGCATGGAAAGGACGATTTCATCGGCCGTCGTCCGCCGTGCAATTGTCTCGATTGCCTTTAATGAATCGGAGACATCCCGGTCAATCTCGCCGGTTCGCATTTGAGCAGTTTGACGAATTGAGGGAAGTGTCACGGCACCGACGACCTCGACATTCCGACTCCTGTGACGAAGGTTTCTCTCGACGAACGACACGCTGTTTCTGTCGCCGACGATAAGAACGCGCTTGCCTCCCAAGAAGCCTCTTTTCAATCCGACCTCAACGAAGCGGCCGAGCGCCAAACGCACCAGGATCGCCGAAAGAATGCCGAAGACATACTGAGCGATAAGAGCGCCGCGCGAATAGAAATCCGTGGCATAGGTAACAAAAAGAAGAAGTGAAAACAGGAGATTGGCGCTGTTCCAATGAAGGAAAATGGATCGTATCTGTTCGTGCCGCTGGGGCAGCCGATTGATAGAATAGTCGCGGTTAAATCCGCAAGTGATGCAGAACAGCCCAGCAAGTGTGCCGGTCGCGATCAGATAGAGCTCGGTATAAGGCAACTGGCCGATCGTATATCTATGATAGAGGTCACTGGCGTAGAAGCTGGCCGCTGTTAAAAGAGCGAACTCCAAAATGATGGAGATGACCGGAATCGTGCGCGCATTTAAAATGTGTGTCGACCGCCGCTCTGCACCGGATGAACGACGGACCCCGATTTCACCCTCTTGGCTGTAGCCAGGCGACTCTCGACCATGTCGCGTCCCTTGATCTGGGATGCGTAAGTCGGCGCGTCGCGGCGTGGCCTGGCCCGGGTCGGTGTGAGCGCCGGATGTGTCCCGAATCTGTTCGAGTGGCGCGTTACTCAACTGGGATTGCGGCATGGTGTTCCTATTCTTATGCAACCTTGTGAAGAGATCTGTATTCCGGATAGTCGTGTAGGAAATCGTCCATCACGCGGTTCATTACAGCTCCGAGGATTTTGCGCTCCAGGAGCGGGTTTTCCTGAAGGGCCGCCTTGACGGCTGTTCGGCTGGTCTGCTCGGAGGCAACGATGAGCACGACACCGTCGGCCATACCGAGAAGAAAACGGGAATCGGCCACAGGAAGGAGCGGTGCTGTGTCCAGCAATATCAAATCGTAATGGGGGCGAAGCTCACTGATTAGCCTTGGGAGCTCTGGCGAAGCGAGCAAAGCGAGGGCCTCGGTTCCCGATAGCCGATTCACACTGGGCATGATGTGAAGCGGCGTCGCCCGATCGCGTTGAATTGTCGATCGAAGATCACACTCCTTCCTGACTGCCGCAACCAGGCCGCGGGAAGGGGGAAGTCCGAGCTTTGAAATCAGACTTGGGCGGCGCAGATCGGCGTCAATGAGCAGGACGCGTTCCCCATACAGGGAAGCAGCGCGTGCGACATTGGCCGCCACCGTTGACTTTCCTTCTCCGGGTAGGGCCGAGGCAAACAGGATGACATTCATCTGCCGCTCGGTCACAAGCTGCCGGAGCGCAAAGTAAAGTGAATGGATACTTTCCGCAAAGGCGGAGTTCGGATCGCTGACCACGAGATTGGCCAAGCGATGCCCCTCCGCGTCCGCGGGAGCGGGGGCTATGCGGGTCAATTTGGCCGGGCTGGCGCGTCGCGGCGTTGACCCAACCCTCCTCAGCGATTGCGTCGGCTTCGGTGCAACGAACGGAATCGTGGCCAGCGGCGCCAATCCGAGAGCCGACTGAAGATCCCCGGCACGCTGGAATCCCTCACTGAGCATCCCGCGGACCAACGCAAGGAAGATGCCGGCGCCGAGACTGCCGAAGAAGCCGAGACCGATCATCAGCCCTTTCCGCGGATAGCTTGGAGCAAGCGGAATGCTCGCGGCAGAAAGGATCCGCGCATCGGGCAAATGCAGGTTGAGTTGGGCGCCGGTCTCCTTCGCGCGGGCAAGAAACGCTTCGAACAAGGCACGGTTGGCCTGTGCTTCCCGTTCCAGTTCGCTAAGCTTCACCGCCTTCTTGTTGGATTCAGCAGCACTGACCTTGAGCTCTTCCATGCTCGAGCTCAGCGAAGCTTGACGGCTCTTGGCCATTTCAACTTCGGTCTTTGCACTGGCGACGATGCGTTCCAGTTCGTCCGCAATCTGCTTCGACAGGTTGCTGAGTTCGGCGTTGATGCTCACGACCTGCGGGTGGCGGGGGCCGTAGCGTGCCGTGAGCTCGGCATGTTTGCGGCCGACCTCGGCATATTGATTGCGGAGATTGGACAACACGGACGATTGCAGAACATCTGGCGACGAGACCGCCGAATGCAGTTTTTCGGCGGTGATTTGCCGAAGCTGGTCGTATTTCGCCTGGGCTTCAGCGGCTCGGGCCCGCGCCATGACGAGCTGTTCATTCAGCTGAGCCACCTGGCGATCGGCAAGTTGCTGTCCTCCGGCACTGAATAACCCGGCTTGCGCCTTATAGGTCTCATAAGCATTTTCGGAGGCAATCAACTTTGTCCGCAAGCGCTCGACTTCCTCATTGAGCCACTGCGTCGCCTGTCTCGTTGTCTCGTTCTTGCTGCCAACCTGTTCGGCGAGATAGGTTTCAGCAATGCCGTTGGCCAGCTTTGCGGCCTTTGCCGCACTTTCGGACCACACGCTGAGTTCGATCACGTAGGTCTGATTGCGCCTTGCCGCATGCACCCGGCTCATGAGAAGGTCGACGGCACGGGACAGACGGTCCGGTTCCGCTGCGTCACTCGGTTCGCCGAAGACCGCGCCGAGAGGTGAAATGAGCAGCCATTTGATCCAGCCGATCAGGCCAGTGGAGCCCATCAATTCTTCGTCTTCGTAGAGCCGGTATTTTTCAGCGACCTTTCGGAGAACGGCGGGCGACTTGATCAGCTCCGCCTGGCTCTCGATTGCGCCATTTTCTGGGCCGGCGCGACCGACCGCCTCGCGGTCTTTAAGGATGTCCCTCTCGCGGGTATCGACGAGAATGGTCGCTGTCGCCCGATATTGAGGCGTCAGGCCGAACAAGACGGCGCCCGTGACCAGGGCCGTTCCGACGAGCGTCGTAAGGGCGATGAGGCGAGCATTGCGCCGCACCCCGTGCAGAATCGCAAAAAGCGCTTCGCGCTCCATATCGGCGGAGGTTTTGCCGCGATGGGCGCCATGAGGCAATGATTGCAGATTTTGACCCGCGCGGTCAGTACTGTGCAGTAACATTGACTGTCACTCTGTGTTGATCGAAATCAAAATCTGCAAAATTAGACTGACGTTCTAGGTATGCGTAATTTATTCCAAAGCTGAAATAGTGATTCATTGCGTAATCAATTTTTGATTCGAGTCTAACGATATCGTCTTGACGCGATGAGGCAGTAAATTCCTCATTTTTGTAATGAGCCGCCAAAGTCGCTATAAGATTGCGTCGTATCTCGTAGTCGAGCTGTATCCCGGCTGAGAAGTCGATTCGCGCGTCCTGGTCAGGGGCTGCGAGTTCGGCGACCGCCCGTGAAGTCATGAGAGTGACCGTCATCAAGGGAGTCATCAGCCAGACAAGGTTGGCATTGATCGACGGACCGCTCGCCGGCGGGATTTGCGGGTTTTCGTAGCGCTGCTCGAAATAGCCGCCGTCGATCGAGCCGAGGAGAAGGGGGGTGATCATAAACTCGACGCCGCCACCTGCCTCGAAGCCCTCCGAATCGCGGTTGAGGCTACCAACGCCTTCATAGTCACGCTGATTGACCTGAAACCGGGTGTAGGCACGGTAGCCCGGCGAGAAGTCATAAAAGGGCATAAGGTTGCCGGTGGTGATTGTGCCGTCTCGAAATGACTGGTCGATTCGTGTCCCGGAACTCGTCTCACCATCATCGTAAGACAGGTTTCTGACGCTTCCCGTCAGGGCGAGCCCGAGGCGATTTATGCTCTTGGTGATCGTTGTTTCGGCGCGCAGATCGTTATACGCGATCGGTATCGCGCTCTGGCTAGCAGTCAGGGAGTCGCCCCGAGCCTCGTATTTCCTCGACCCTTGAAGGATTGTGTCGAGCTTGAATCCACTCGCGATTTCCCACTCCGTCTCCAGGAGGGCGTTGGCTTCCGTCCGATTTTCACTGTCAAACCGGTCATATTCATAATGGCTGGCGTCGAGCTCCAGCCTGTAGGTGCTGGCCTCCCCATCCTTACGAATGTTGAGCGCGGGCGAGACGATGAGGGCCAGATCATCGACTTGAAGATCGGGTGAGGCGAACAAGTTGCTGTTGAATTGCCTCGCTACGGTGATGGCTGGAAAAAAGCCAATCCCGCCCACGAAGATTCCGGAAGGCTGAAAATCGGGGTGATTGCGTTTGCGAACGGGAGTATTCGCTAAGTCCTCCGACGTCTCATCGGCGCTGGCAATGCGGCCAGGCAAACAGGCCCAAATCAATGCGAGCGCGCAGGTGTTCCGTAAGAGGAACAGAAGGGTTTTGCGGTATTTGAATCGAGAACGGAGCGGTGGCATCCTCTCTCTATCCCCCTGAACTCGGCCCAACAATGGCATTGCGCCGCCGGACGTCGTTCGCGAAGGACAGTCGGGCACGTTCGTAGCCATTGAGAACCGTCGTAATTGTTTGAACCGTCGTAATCGAAATTTTCCTGAAGACGCAAACTCGCTTGTATGATCTAGAAGAATCTTTCTGGTATTCTTATCGTGTCACCAGGCATGATGCTGTAATGCCCCTCATTGACGCTGACAGTTATCGGATCTCCGTTACGATCTCTTTTAATGTAAAGAGTACCTTGATCCGCTCTGTAGGTATATCCACCCGCAATTGCGGCAATGTCCTGAGCAGAAATACCTGGTCGATAAGGATATTGCCCCGCGTTTCTAACCTCTCCGATGATATTAATCGGCTGGTAATTCAATATATCTGCGGTTACCCGTGGCTGACGAAGATATCCTTTCGTCAAATTTTCGACGAGACTTAATCGAAATTCTTCGAGGGTTGAGCCGCTCGCCCGGATCTCTCCTACCAAGGGAAATGCGATCTTGCCGGCTTCGTCGATCTGGAATTCCCCGGACAGATCCGGCTCGCCAAAAACTTTGATCTTCAGTTTGTCGCCGGGCGAGAGAATATAAGCGGACGTTCCGACGATCGCTGCAGTCGTATCGTCCCCGCCTCCCGACGCCAATCCGCAGGCGGAAAGGAGTGCAGACATCGTCAGGACCGCAATGGTTCTCAGAACTTGGCGCAACCGTCTCTCCAGGTGCCGACTGATATTCGACGCACGCATATGGTGTATCACCAAATCATAGACACGTTTAACGTGTATTTGGTGAATTTGTCCAGTTCCGCGGAGTTGTTCACAGGGAATGGCAGTCCGGCTGCGGCTATCGGTGAGACCCACATTGCGGCGGGTAACGCTTCGATTCCGGTCAGCTTTCCGGCATGCAGCGCGACGTGCCGCTCATCTGGCGTTGAGGTCGATTTAGATTTCGATCGGGGAGCGCGCTATCGGGTCACCGGCGGCGAGCTGCTTGCAGCTCCCGTCTTGCGCTCGGTCCGGTGTTGCTTCGGGGTGATCTGAGGCTCGTTCTGGTCGAATTCGAAGAGCTGGCGCAGAAAACCGGGGGCGACGACCGACATCGGGTTCACAAGCACGTCCGGCTTTGAAGTTGGCCCCTTGACGGCAAAAGTGATGCCGAACAGGCCTTCGCCGCTGCGGCTGACGAGCAGATCGCCCAGGAGGGGGACAAGTCCGAGCGCGCCGTTGATTCCGTAGAATGGCACGTAAGTCCCGGAGAGATTGATCCGTTCACGGTCGAAGTCGATCGCACCCCTCAATGTGGCGCCAAGGATCGGCCCGTTAATCGCCGCATCGTGAAGGACGAAGCGGCCGCCTCCGACGGAGAAAGGCACACGCATGCGGTCGAACTGCAGACGGTCATAGGCCTGCTGCTGCGTGCGCGCGGTGCGCCGCTGCTGAGGACGCGACAGAACTTCTTCGACGACCTGGTCATTGGCGACGACGAAATTGTTGGCGTAAAGGATGCCGGATTTCTCCGTTGCGCCCTTGCCATCCAGATCGACCCGAAGGGAGACATCGCCTCCGCGCGCTGAGGGATAGAAGCCGACGAGCCTGAAGGCCGCTCCGGCATCGGTCGCTTCTGCGAGGATCTGACGCGGGTGACCGGGGCGCGTTTGAATGCGTGCGGCAAGCGGCCGCTGACCGTTGAGCTGCCCGTGCAAATCGAGATAGCTGAGCCGGTTATTGCGCCGCTGCGCGGTCATTTTCACGTTGTTCAGCGTCGTGTCGAAGAAGCCGACGACCGATTCGATCTCTGCGTCGATATCGAGGCCCGGCGATCCTTCCGGCAATTGCGGCTGATCTTCAGCCACCTTTCCGGCCGAGAACAGGGACCGGAAGAGGCGCCGGCCGTCATATGCCTGGCCCCTCACGCGGACTTTCCAGATATTGTCTGGCCCAAGCTCGCCGTACATTTCCATCTGCGTTTGCAGATTGAGCGCGACGACGGGAAAGCGGAACGCGATAGGTTCTCCTTTCGCGTTGGCGCTGATCGCTCCCCGGACGGTCAGATCGTCGCCGACAAGATTGATGTTCTTCAGCGCGAAGTCTCCGTCCACGGTCGGCTCCAGATCGAATGTCAACACGGCTCGCTGGCCAGGCGGCTTACGCCAGCCCAGGCTCGCCATGAGAATGTCGGCTTCGGTGAGGTTGCATTCGAAATGGAGCTGCGGCGCCTGCTCCCCGCGGAAGCGGATTGTCAGCTCTGCAGCGGCGCCGCCGCGCACCAGATGGCCCACCTGCAGGCCAAGTTCTCGGCGCGCCTTCTCATCGAGCACTGTCCGGAGCCTTAGCGGAGGTTGCCGGTCCGCGGGCGCATCAAAGATGCGTTGCCAGGCGACCAGGACCGGAAAACCGTTCATCTTGAGCTCGCCGCGCGCTTCAATCGCCTTCTCCGTCACGTCGAAATTGAGTGCGCCGCCATGAATGCCCAGACCGCCCGGCAGGCCGGTCGCGCGCGTGTTCTCCACCTCCGACCGGCCGTTGAGTTTCATATGCTTGAATTTCAAGCCCTGCATCATCGGCATCGCAATGCTGAACGTGCTGCTGACCTTCGCATCGACGTCCGGCACCGGGATGTTCAATGCCTGGATGTAGCCAAGCTTGGGGTGATCAAGCAAATTCAGCACGGCTTTCGCGCTGGCCTCGCTCTTGAAGTGGATTTCGCCCCTTGGAATATGCGGGCGCAAATCCCCGACGATAAATTGGCCGTCGCTGAAATTGACCGGCTCGCCCGATGACGGGATGATGCGGGCCTTGGGCACGTTGAAGAAAAAGCGCTGGCCGGCAACCTTTGCGGTGGACCGCTCGATATGCATCGGCGGCATGCCGGAGATGTAGTGGACGTCCAGATTTTCCAATTCGAGCTGAAAATCGACCGCTTCAGGCGGTAAATGGCCACCCGCCCCAAGGCTCGCCAGCAGGTCTGCGGGTATATCGACGTTCAGTGTGCCGCCGGTGATGTGTCCCGAGGGGACCCGGTGCCCGATCCACTCCCGGGCGCCATAGGCGATGAATTTCGGCCAGATCAGCTTGAAGAACGCGATCGGCATGGCGCTGACGCGGCCGGTCAGACGGATTGCCGGCGAGGTGTTGCCTTGGGTGATATTGCCGGCGAGGGTGATATGTGCGTCGGCGGCCTGGAGCACAAAGCGATCCAGTGCGATCGCTCCGCGCTTCGGGTCATATCGGCCTTGCGCCTGCATTCGATCGAGCGGAATGACCGGTAAGCCGAATTGTTCGGCCCCGAGACTGATCTTGTTCGTGCCGAACAGAAACGCCCAAAGCCCCGTTTCGCGCTGACGCTGCAACAGGCCATCCAGTTCGATGCGGCTGCCGCCCCAGCGAAGCTCCGATTCGGAGAGCTGGATCAGCCCCTGTTCGCGGGAGTAGGACAGATTCAGGTTGCCGTGATCGATCAGGGCCGGGTGATTCTGGTCCCACGGTGCATAAAATTGCCCCTTCTTCAAGGTCGCCTGGACCGTCGCGCCGAGGATGTCTCCATTGCGCGCCAGATCCATTTCGGCTGCGAGCGCGACCGGCATGTCCCAAGCCTTCAGCATGCGCAGATTGGGAAATTCAGCGCTGAATGTGCGCGGCACCAGATCCTCAGCGCCGATGCTCAGAGCGAGCTGGCCGGAACGGCGGTTCTGCTTGGCGCTGAAGGTCACCCGAAAGGTGCCGCTTGGGGCCTCAACGGAGATGTGGCCCGTCACGGCGCTGTCGCCGTCCAGATGGCTCAGGCCGATTTCCGCGGTCGGAATGGTCCAGCTCGTAAGCTGCTCGCCGTGATCGAAGTAGACAAGCGCGTCCTGGATGCCGAAGCTCTGCAAATAGGCGGACTGGCCGCGGCGGCTCTTTGCGAAAAGATCGGTGAGCGCGCGCGTGAGGCCGACGGCGCGTCCGCGCGTCCGGCGGATGACGCCCCCTTTGATCTCGGCAGGCGAGGCCGCTTCGACCGAGTCGGTTCTCTGGAGCTGCCTGTCGGCCGCCTGCCCCAGTTCCCGAGGCTGCTGGGCCGCGGGCAATTGAAGATCGTCCTTCGACTCACGCGGATCGGCGAAGGAGAGAGCCAGCCCGCGCTCGTCCGAATATTGCAGGTAAAGGCGCGGCCCGATGAGGTCGATGTGACTGGCGGCGAAACGGCCGGTCAGCAGAGCGGTCAGGCTTACATCGGCGGATGCAAATGGCGACTCGATGACCGGGTTGCCGCTCTCATCGAGAAGCCGGACATTCGCCAGCCGGAATTCGATGCCCAGCCAGCTTCCGGAGCGGCGCAGCACGGCATCGCCAATGTCGAAGCGATGTCCTGCCAGGTTTAGGTTCACCGCCCTCTCGATCGGCGCGACAAGATAGGTCATCGTAAGCGGAGAATAGGCGAGCCGTGCATGAAGCGCGGCAAAGCCGATGCCGACGAAGAGGAGCAAAATCGCGGCAACGCGCATGAGCACGCTTGCGCAAAAATGGCTTGCCCGGGCCGCCCGCAGTTTGAGCGCCTGCGAAAGTGGTGGCGGCATCCCGAACGGAACCAGCGCTTTCGACTGCGCTTCGGGAATCATCGGCGCGCGAGCCCCGTGGGACGCCGGTCGTCGAGAGGCTGATGATTTGCCGCCTGCCATGTCCTGCTATAGTCGCCTCCGTTTGCTAGCCGGAGAGGACTGACCTCTTTGTTGCGAGGGCGCACCGTTTGCCAGCGCACGACATTGAAGGCTCCAGCCGGTCCCAATCATTCGTAGCTCTCTGCATGACAATCGGTCGAAAGACCAGCGAAAAATTTGCGCTTGATGATAACGTCCGGCCGCTTATCTATTTCACGCATTCGAGCGGTAAAAATCGACAAAAGGAAGGCCATAGGATTAATGCTGAAGGAAGGTGACAAGGCTCCCGGCTTCGAGCTTCCGCGCGACGGCGGTGAAATGGTGAAACTGAGCCAGTTCGCGGGCAAGCCGCTCGTCCTCTATTTCTATCCGAAAGACGATACCTCCGGCTGCACCAAGGAAGCGATCGGATTCAGCGAAAAGATCGACGCCTTCCACAAGGCAGGCGCCGAGGTGATCGGGGTTTCTCCGGATAGTGTCAAATCGCATGACAAATTTCGCGACAAGCATGGCCTCAATGTCATGCTTGTCGCGGATGATGAGCGAAAAGCGCTCGAGGCCTATGGTGTCTGGGCTGAAAAGAAGATGTACGGGCGGAGCTATATGGGCGTTGACCGCTCGACCTTCCTGATCGGCAAGGACGGCAGGATCAAGCGCATTTGGCGGAGCGTCAAGATCCCGGGGCATGTGGATGACGTGCTTGACGCCGTGAAACGCCTCGCCGCCTGACCGTTTCGGGGAGCCGAAATTCCATTCGGTGGCAATGGCGGCGGCGGACGGCGCCGATCCGCGTCGTCCTGATTTTTCTTGTTCACCCTGGACAGAAGTGCGAACCTTCCTGCCTTACGCAAGCAGGGGTAGCGTTTTCGCGGCAGGGGCTCACCCGATTCCGATCAACATTGCCTACAAAATTGCTGTGATCTCGCTGTAAGATTCGGGGACTTTGGGCAACAGTTGCGAATCACTTCTCTTTCCAAGCTGCGAGAGCCCGGCGAACGTCGCGAAAGCCCATTGAAAAGCGCATGCCGCCAGCTTAGAAGGGAAAGACGCTGCCCCGTCGGACTTCGGAGAAGGTGCAGATGTTCAGTAAAAAGCCAGAGAAGCCAGAGAACGAGATGAGTACGTTCGACTCGCAAAAACCGATTACAAAGACGACGAGTAAAGCTGTCGGGGGGGCCGCACAATCCTCTGGCCCATTGTCTTCACCAACGCCGGCGCAGCCGCCCGGATCGTCGTCGCCCAAATCTTCTGTCGCGGCCGCCTATCGCGGCTCGGATCGTATGGCGCCTTCGATCATCGGCGAAGATCTGACCGTCACCGGTAATGTGCTCTCCAAGGGCGAGGTCCAGGTGGACGGGCAGATTCAGGGTGATGTGCATTGTTCGTCGCTGATTGTCGGGGAGAAGGCGCAGATCACAGGCGGCATCGTCGCCGAGGACGTCGTCGTGCGGGGGCAGGTGATGGGCTCCATTCGCGGCGTGCGCGTGACCTTGCAATCGAGCTCGCATGTCGAAGGCGACATCTTCCATCAATCGCTGGCGATCGAGCAGGGCGCCTTCTTTGAAGGCAAGTCTCGCCGCTCGGAAGATCCGATCGCGTCGGCGCCGAAGATCGACATGCTGCAGGGGCAGGCGGCGGAATAGCTCCGCCTCGCGTTCTGTCTCGTTGACTTGGCCTGTCATTGGAGCGGGAGAGGCTGCGTTCGTTCCGGTCATTCGCGTTCCTCTGCAGAGCGCGCAATAATCGATGTTCCGGCAGAGTTGGTTCCCGACAATGTTTCGCCGGGAGGTGTAGAAGGTTTGCCGTTCGACCTCTTGCCGCACATGCCGGGCGTTAGCGCAACGCACGTCCAAACATGTCCCCGCGGAGGCGGGGATGGACGCGGGAACAGTTGCGCTAACTTTTTAAAATAGATCAACTTAACCTCGTCCAAGTGATGCCACTTGAACGAGGGTTGATTTAGCGCAACGCGCGTCCAAGCATGTCCCCGCGAAGGCGGGGATGGAAGTGGGAACAGTTGCGCTAAGTTATCGATATAGGTCGTCGGCATGGCTGCGCTGCGCATGAATGAGCTCTTCGGGCTGCCGCAGCCTTCATATGCGCGGATTTCCAGCTGAATTCTTCCCTTGCGGCTTAGCGAATGCGAGCAGATCGGAATATCAAGCCCGCCGCTCCGGCAATCTCAATCGATGAGCTTGCAGCCTCCGTGCTGAAAGGCGACCGGGCCGGTCTCGGAAGGGCGATCACTCTTATCGAGAGCAAAAAGCCCGAACACCGGTCACTCGCGGACGAGCTGCTGGATAAGGTCCAAGGCAAGACGGGCGACGCCTATCGCGTCGGCGTGACCGGGCTGCCCGGCGTCGGGAAATCGACCTTCATCGACCAATTCGGTGTCAATCTCGCGGAAAGCGGGCATCGCGTCGCCGTCCTCGCCGTGGATCCCAGCTCCAAGCGCACGGGCGGTTCGATCCTCGGGGACAAGACGCGGATGAGCCGCCTCGCAACCCATCCGAATGCATTCATCCGGCCGTCTCCTTCCGGCAGGACACTCGGCGGCGTTGCGCGCACCACACGCGAGACCATGCTCCTCTGCGAAGTGGCCGGCTTCGACGTCGTCATCGTCGAAACTGTTGGCGTCGGGCAGTCGGAAAGTGCCGTTGCGGGGATGGTGGATTTTTTCCTGGTGCTTCTGCTGCCGGGCGCTGGCGATGAGCTCCAGGGGCTCAAAAAAGGACTGATCGAAATCGCTGACCTGATCGCGGTCAACAAGGCTGACGGGGATCTGGCGGCCCAGGCCAACGCTACGGCCGCGGATTACCGGGCCGCGCTTCACATGCTCGCCAGCCGGCCGGGCGACTGGCAGCCCGAAGTCGTCGCCATTTCGGCGCGCGAGAATGCCGGGCTTGAGGACCTCTGGGCGGCGATCAAGCGTCACCGCGCCCTGTTGCAGGAATCCGGAGCGTTCGACGCCAAGCGCCGGGACCAGGCCGTCACCTGGATGCACGAGCTGATCGAAGACCGGCTGCAGGCTCTGCTGCGCGCCGATCCCGCGATCCGCTCCCGCCTGGAGGCGCTCGAAAAAGAGGTGAGGGCAGGGCGCAAGCTCCCCGCGCTCGCAGCCGAGGAGATCTTGCGGCTCGCCGGATTGGGCACGGGGCAATAAGGCTCAATCGCGACCGTTGCATCCTAGCGCATCGGACCGAAAAGTGGCATCCACTTTTCGGGTCAATCCGACGCCAAAACAAACAGTTAGAGCGACGCTTCCGATTCCGATTAAGGGTCCGGCGCTCTAGCGCAACGCGCGTCCAAGCATGTCCCTGCGAAGGCAGGGATGGACGCGGGAACAGTTGCGCTCGCCTTTTGATATAGATCAACTTATCCTCGCCCAAGTGATCTCACTTGAACGAGGGTTGATCTAGTCAGCCAAAGCGCAGGAGGTTCGCGCGCATGACATTCGGCAGGCGGCGGACCCGCTCGAGCGCGGGTTCACCGATCAATTCGTCAATGCCGATCAGGGCGATCGCCTTGCCGCCGGCATCCTCGCGGCCAAGATTGAAGGTCGCGATATTGACGCCTTCCTCGCCGAGCAGCGTACCGATCGCGCCGATGGAGCCAGGCCTGTCGGCATTCTCCGTATACAGCATGAACGGCGTCAGCTCGGCCTCGAAATTGATGCCGTGCATTTGGATGAGGCGCGGCCGGCCGTCGGAAAAGACCGTGCCGGCAACCGAACTGTCCTGCCCCTCGCTCTTGAGCGTCACGCGCATATAGGTTTCATAAGCCCCTTCCTGCCCCCGGCGGACTTCCTCGATCTGAATCCCGCGCTGCCGGGCAATGACAGGCGCGCTCACCATATTGACGTCCTGGAGAAGTGGCCGCAGAACGCCGTTCAGCGCCGCAGCGGTGAGCGCCATGATGTTCAAATCGCCGATATCGCCGGCATATTCGATGCGGATCTGCTTGAGCCCGCTCTCGGTCAGCTGGCCAACAAGTGAGCCAAGCTGGTCGGCGAGTTTGACATAGGGCCGCAGCCTGGGCGCCTCCTCCGCCGTGATCGACGGGAAGTTGATGGCGTTGGTGATCGCACCGTTCAGCAAATAATCCGACATCTGCTCCGCCACCTGCACGGCAACATTCACCTGCGCCTCGCTGGTGGATGCGCCCAGATGCGGCGTGCAGATCACATTCGGGAGACCGAACAGCGGATTTTCGGTCGCCGGTTCGATTTCGAAGACATCGAGAGCCGCGCCGGCCACACGGCCCGACTGAATCGCATCGGCAAGAGCCGGCTCGAAGATCAGCCCCCCGCGCGCGCAATTGATGATGCGCACGCCTTTTTTCATCTTCTCGATCGCGGCCATGTCGATGATGTGCTTGGTCTTCTCCGTCAGCGGCGTGTGAAGGGTGATGAAATCCGACCGCGCGAGCAGCGTATCGAGCTCGACCTTTTCCACACCCAGATCGACGGCGCGCTCAGGCGTCAGATATGGATCATAGGCGATGACCTTCATGGCAAGCCCGCGCGCCCGGTTCGCAACGATGGAGCCGATATTCCCGCAGCCGATAATGCCAAGCGTCTTTCCCGACGCCTCGACGCCCATAAATCTGGGTTTCTCCCATTTGCCGGCATGGGTAGAGCGGTCAGCGGCGGGGATCTGGCGGGCCAGCGCCATGAGCATGGCAATGGCGTGCTCCGCCGTGGTGATCGAATTGCCGAAGGGGGTGTTCATGACGATGATGCCCTTGGCGGTCGCTGTCGGGACATCGATATTGTCGACGCCGATGCCGGCGCGGCCGATGACTTTCAGACGCCCATTGGCATTTGCCAGCACCTTTTCCGTCACCTTCGTCGCCGATCGCACGGCAAGGCCGTCATACTGGTCGATGATTGCCGCCAGTTCGTCCTTGTCGAGGCCGGTCTTGGTATCGGTCTCGACGCCGCGATCATCAAAGACTTTTTGCGCCAGTGGCGAGAGTTTGTCGGCAATCAATACACGCGGGGCCATGGTGGTCTCCTCAGAAACGAAAATCAGTCTGTAGTTGAACGGCCGGGCGAGACGCGCAGCCAGCAAGGCGCGCACCTCCCGTCATGATGGGCCTCTTGACCGGCGGTCTAAGCGGCCTTGAGCATTTCGGATTTCGCGCTTTCGAAGGCCCAGTCGAGCCAGGGCATCAGGGCTTCGAGGTCGCTCTTTTCGATGGTCGCGCCCGCCCAAATCCGCAAGCCGGGCGGTGCGTCACGGTAGGACCCGATATCCATCGCGACGCCGAGCTTCTCCAGCGTCGTGGAAATTCGTTTTGCGACCGCCGCCTGGCTTTCCGCCGGCATAGCGACTATGTCGGGATCGACGATCTTCAGGCAAACCGAGGTGTTCGACCGAATGGCGGGCTTATCCGCAAGGAATGCAACCCACGGCGTGCGCTCGACCCAGTCGGCTATAAGGCTGGCGTTAGCGTCGGCCTTGGCGCGGAGTGCGGGGAGGCCGCCGAGGCTCTCGGCCCAGCTCAGCGCGTCGAGATAATCTTCGACGCAGAGCATGGAGGGTGTGTTGATCGTTGCGCCCTCGAAGAACGCCATATCGACTTTGCCCTTTTTCACCAGGCGGAAGAGTTTCGGCATCGGCCATGGCGGCGTGTGGGTCTGAAGCCGTTCGACGGCGCGGGGGCTCAGCACGATGACGCCATGCTGGGCTTCGCCGCCCAGCGCCTTCTGCCAGGAGAAGGTCGTCGCATCCAGCTTGTCCCAGGCGAGGTCCTGCGCAAAGGCGGCGGAGGTTGCATCGCAGAGCGTCAGACCGTCGCGATTCGCCGGAATCCAGTCGCCGTCGGGCACCCGGACGCCCGATGTCGTGCCATTCCAGGTGAAGACGACGTCGCGGGCGAAATTCACCTGCGTCAAATCGGGCAGCTCGCCATAATCGGCGGCGATCTTGCGGGCATCCTCGAGCTTCAGCTCCTTGAGGATGTCGGTGACCCAACCCTGGCCGAAGCTCTCCCAGGCGAGCACGTCCACCCCGCGCGCGCCGAGCAGCGACCACATGGCCATCTCGAACGCGCCCGTGTCGGAGGCGGGCGTGATCCCGATCAGATAGTCCGCGGGCACGCCGAGAAGGCTTCGCGTCTTGTCGATGGCCAGCTTGAGCTTTGCCTTCCCTTCCTTGGAGCGGTGGGAGCGGCCGAGCAGGGCGTCTTGAAGATTTGTTAGTTGGTGGCCGGGGCGCTTGGCGCAGGGCCCGGATGAGAAATGCGGCACGCGCGGACGCGCGTCCGGTTGCGGTATCGTCATGTTCGCCTACCCTTCCAGATAGTTGCCTTGCGTTGGGGCAAGGTGTCCCACTGACGCGAATACGCCCAACCGGTGCCGGTCGTCAAATCAAATACTGCGGATCGCACTCTGGAAAACGCGTAAGGGCGGCGGCGGCGGCCAGTTGCCGGCCGTGCGCGCCGGGCGCTAGGTTAAGTTGAGATCGTTCAATGCTATGGGGGGAGATGACGGTGAAAACACAAAGCGCGGACGAGATCATAAAGCGGCTTGGCTTGCAGCCTCACCCCGAAGGCGGGCATTTCCGCGAAAGCTTCCGCGATCCGCGCCAGATCGACGGCCGCGCGGCCTCGACGGCGATCTATTTTCTGCTCTGCGAAGGCGAGATCTCGCACTGGCACCGTGTGGATGCGACGGAAGTCTGGCATTTCTATGCCGGCGCGCCGCTGGAGCTGAGCATTGCGGGCAAGGATACGCAATCGAAGGTCCGGCTCGGCAATGATCTGGCCGCCGGGCATTGGCCGCAGGCGGTCGTGCCGGCCGGGGCTTGGCAGGGCGCGCGCAGCCTTGGCGCGTGGACGCTGACAGGATGCACGGTCGCGCCCGGATTCGAATTCGCCGGATTTGAGCTGGCTCCTAAAGGCTGGTCGCCCGATCAGCGGTCATGACGTCACGGCGATGCTTTTTCCCCTGACTTTCCCTTGCCGTGCGAACATGCGAAGGGCGCTTCCGGACGAAGTCCGGGACAATCTACAGCAGGCGGATCAATTTGCGGATTGCGTCGTCAATGAGGTGGCTGGCGGAGAAAAACTTTAACGTCAATTGAGGCTTTTTTGCATTGATCTCCACGAAATGCACAGATTCTCAGAAGCAAATGCTTGACTGTTGCATATTGCTGACGGCCGGCGCCGAATCGGCTATTCAGACATAGGAAGGTAAACACCTTCTTAACAGTGTCAGTAAATCGTGGAGTGTAAAGTGAAACACGAGTGTGATCCCAATTGGAAGCAATTGGGGAGCGTCGCGAGCGGCGTGCTGCGTTCGGTCGCGGAGAAGCGGATGAAACAGGCGGAATTTCTGGAGGCGGAGAAGGGACGTTACGAAGCCCCGTTGCAGTCCCGGGAACAAGACCGTCTTCAGCTTGTTCTACCCTTGTCCTCGGACGCCGCGTCCTTGGCGTTCACGGGCGTCGGCCGGGTCTAGGTCTGCATGTTTGATCCGGACGGACCGCGTGAGGAAGCCTGTGTTGCGTTTGCGTATCGTGTTGATTGTGTTGCGTTAAGTCGTACTGCGTTGAGTGCCGTTGCGTCTTGTTGCGTTTGTGAGTTGCGTTGCGTATCCGAGTGGCTGGCCGCGTAAATGTCTATTGCCGAGGAAATTTGCGAGCCGCTTGAGGAATGCGTGTCGCCTGCCGCCCCCCAGGCGTTTGCGACCGCCAGAATCAGGACGGGCGCTCGAGTTGAGCGCCCGTTTCTGTTTGCCGCGACTTAGTCCGCCGTCTTATGGCTCCAGCTCGGTATCCCAGTAGAGATAGTCGAGCCAGCTCTCATGCAGATAGTTCGGCGGAAAGAGCCGTCCATTGCGATGGAGCTCATGAACCGTGGGTCGATAGGGCGGCTGCGCGGGCCACATCTTCGCCTTCTGGGGCATATCGCCGCCTTTCCTCAAATTGCAGGGCGCGCAGGCCGTCGTGACATTATCCCACCGCGTCATGCCGCCCCGCGAGCGGGGTAGGAGATGATCGAAGGTGAGGTCGTCCTTGCCGCCGCAATATTGGCAGGCGAAGCGATCGCGCAGGAAGACGTTGAACCGGGTAAATGCCGGATAAAGCGCCGGCTTCACATAGACCTTGAGCGAAACCACGCTCGGCAGCTTCATCTCGAAGGTCGGGCTGCGCACCGCGCGTTCATATTCGGAGACAATGTTGACGCGGTCGAGGAACACAGCCTTGACAGTATCCTGCCAGCCCCAGAGAGAAAGTGGGTAGTAGCTGAGAGGCCGGTAGTCCGCATTGAGTACGAGGGCCGGGAAGGCCTCGGGGGGCGAGATGGCCGATGCTGCTGCGATCACGTCTGCCTTTCCTGACGGTTCAACCCGTTAGCTTTGCAGTGACGCTCGCACTACGTCCTATAATGAGAGGCATACTATAACTCTGTTTCACTTCTGTGAAGCCCCTACTGTTCTCGATCGCGCCGGAACCGGGTGCTGGTTTCAAGACGGCGGAATGCCTGGGTTTTCTGCGGCTATGCTTCCATAGCGGCCGTGCCTCTCATTGCGGGATATATGATTGCTTGGCGCTGCTTCCAATGGCGTTCGAGCGACTCACGCGAGATTGTTTTTCTCCGGACCGATAGCCGGTATAAGAGCTGAAGCCGGAAATTCGGCTATAGGGCTGAGGGAGAGTCATCCATGAGTATCGAGAACGCGGCGGAGCGCCGGCACCAGGAGTTTCTGCGCCAGCAGCATGAAAAGCGGCTCACCAACTCCGCGATTGAGGCGAATGCCGCTGCGGCGGAATTGATTGCCGAACGGATCGCGGCCAAGCTGGCCGAACAAAACGACATCATCTACAAGATCGGCCAGAAACAGGGACGCACCAGCTTCGTCGCCTTTGCGTCTTTGGCCATTGGCGGCCTTGCCGCGATCGCGGAGCTGTTCGGACCGGTGACGGAATGGCCGATTATCCACGGGATTTTCGGCTAGCCGCTCGCTAAGCGCTTGTCACGAACCTGCCGGAACTTTCCGCCTGTTCGAGACATTTCGCTTTCGATCCTTTGAACTCGTCCCTCTCAGCGCCCTCTGTAGCGAACTTTGGGATCTCAAGGGAGCCTCGTGTCTATCCCTTTGCCGGCGTCCGACATTGGGAATTCGATCTGCTTGCGAAAGCGAAAACGGTGCGACCAGAGCAGAGCCTGAAAATAAAGATGACGACCGCCTTCGAGGCTGACCATGAATAGCGGCTCCACCCGGATGACCGTGTACGCCGCCCTTGGAGCCAATCTACTCATTGCTTTGACGAAGTTCATCGCGGCGGCCTGGACTGGAAGCTCGGCGATGCTCAGCGAAGGGATCCACTCCCTCGTCGATACGACCAATCAGGTTCTTCTCCTCTACGGTCAACATCGCGCGGCTCGGCCTCCGGACCGCGATCATCCCCTTGGTCATGGCCGGGAACTTTACTTTTGGAGCTTCATCGTCGCGGTCATGATCTTCGCGCTTGGCGCCGGCCTCGCCTTATACGAAGGGGTCCAGCATGTGATCTCGCCAAAGGAAAGTACCGGACATCTCACCAATTATATCGTTCTTGGCATCGCCTTTATCCTGGAAAGCGCCAGTTGGACCTTTGCGCTAAGAAATTTCAAGATGGTGGACGGAAGCACAAGCTTTTTCGATTCCATTCAACGAAGCAAGGACCCGCCGGCCTTTATCGTGCTGCTGGAAGATAGCGCAGCGGTGTTAGGCATAATCATCGCGGCCGTTGGCATTGCCGCCTCGGATTATTTCGAGCTGCCGGTGCTGGACGGTGTCGCCTCGATCGGCATCGGGCTTCTGCTTGGGGCCACGGCAATATTGCTGGCGCGCGAGAGTAAAAGTCTCCTCATTGGGGAGGCGGCATCGCCTCGCATCAACCGCTCCATTCGCCAGATCGCGGAAAGCGACGAGGCGGTCAAAGAGGTGACGAGTCTCTGGACGGTTCATCTGGCTCCGGAGCAAATCATTTCGGTCCTGGAACTCGATTTCGCCGATTTGCGGACGACAGACATTGAGAATGCGGTGGAACGGATTGAAAAGCGGATCAGGGAGGATATACCATCCGTGATCTTCGCTCTGATTAAACCTGCCACGGAAGACCAGCCGACGTCAGTGCCGGAGCAGGTTGCCGTTTCGCAAGCTTAGCGCAACGCGCATTTTGACGCCTCGAACGTCAGATGCGCCGCGGTAGCCACGCGCTACATCGCCTCTTTGATGCCCTGCCGGATCAACCACCCGTTCACCGGATAGGATGTGGCAAAGCCGAACAGCATGGCGATTTGCATCATGAACCAGAATTCCACGCTGCTTGCCTCGAGCGGCGCCTGGAGGACACTCGCGAAAATCCAGAAATTGGCAATCGCCATAAAGCCGTACATGCCGACCTGCCAAGCCGTCAGCGATAGCGTATCCGCCTTCACGGACTCGATCAGCCCCTCATATGGCGAAAGGTTTCTCATCGGCTTGATTGTGAAATACTGGAAGGCGATGCCGAACAAAAAGGCGAGAATGAAATCCAGAATCCATACGGCAAATATCTTCTCCGCGAAGACACTCTTCCAGCCCAGCCAGACAGCGATTGCCGGGACGAGGTAGGCCAGCGATTCCGCGCAAATGTCCCCAAGCGTGCACCCGCTGCCGCAGTGAGCCGCACCTTTCGCGACCATCACAGGAAAGGGTGTCAGCCTTTTATTCGGCATGTCACGATCTTGCGCCATCGCGCGCTCAACGCGGGATTTGGAGGCGAGCCGGCCATAGGCGAAATACCCCCATAGTGAGATCAGACCGGCAAAGAGGGCGGTGACCGGCCAGACGATATTCATGATCCACATGTGCTGCGGGTCACGGATCTCATCAAGCGCAATGATTGCGGCGCTGACAAAGCCGATTGCCAGCGAGATGATGGAAAGGATGTGAAGCCATTGTGGAAGCATTCCACTTCCGTAACGCGCAGCGGCCCAAAAAGGTCCGTCTCGTCCGACACTTGCCCAGTCCCAAAAATCTGTCCCATCGGACCTTCCGCATAGTCGGATGAGTAAACCGCTCCGTCACAGCGGGACTAAATGGCGACGGCGTCGCTGCGCTGCGACGGGATTTGCGTCGCCGGGCCGAGATTGAACCAAGCGACGAGCCGCTCCATTTCGCGCGCCGAGCCGAGCGCCTCAAGCCGGCCCGTTTCGATCGCGCGGGCGAGCGGCAGGTCGCCTCTGACGATATAGATCATGTCCGGCAGGGTGGCGGCGAGATAAAGGTCGATCTCATAGCCCGGGTCGTGCAGGCAGAGCTCGCAGCCTCCCTTTTCATTGACGAACCACCAGAACTTCTCCGCCCCCGGACGATCGGTGAATTCCAATCTGACGACGGTGCGGTGCTTGTCGAAGGCGCCCGGATCGACGCTGCGTTCCAGGGCCCAGATCAAGAGGCTGAGATCGATCTCGTTTTCGGCGAGTTGCCGGCGCGACCATCTCTGCCCCCAGACGCCAAGCGCTTCCACGACAGGCACGAACTCACTCCCTGCCGGTGTCAGATGGTAGCTGTGCCCCTTGCCGCTGCCGAGCGGGCGGCGCTCGATAATGCCTTCCGCCTCGAGCTGCCTGAGCCGATGCGCCAGGAGGGTCGGCGACATCAGCGGCACCCCGCGCTGCAGCTCGGAGAAGCGCGTTGAACCGGCGGCGAGATCGCGCAGGATGAGCGGTGTCCAGCGCTCGCAAAACAGTTCCGCCGCCTTGGCCACGGGACAAAATTGCCCATAAGACTTCATGGCGTCACCTCCTTGAGCTGAGGCTAACATTTCGGGCGCGCAGCCTGGAACTACAGTTTTTGTACTGTTCTTGCGAAGGATCGGAAGGGATATTGGGTTCGTGAGCCGCGCAACGGATAAATTGCGCATCCGACAAAGCGAATTGTGAGAAGAGGCAATGGATATGAGCTTAACCAAATCCGGCGATCTCGAACACACCGTTGCAACACATTACGGCAAGCCCGGTCTCGTCGAAGCGGTTCTGAGCGGCCTTGCGCAGGCCGGGGCCAATCCGGACGCGCCGACTGTCGAAGATCTCGCTCCGGTCGATGAGTTTCACACTGCGGGGCGGCTCGCGACCCTGCAGGCGATCGAAATGATGCCGCTCAAGCCCGGCATGCGCGTTCTCGATGCCGGTTGCGGTTTGGGCGGCACGGCCCGGTGTCTGGCGAGCGAGCAGCGTTGCCGCGTGACGGGTATTGATCTGACCCAGGAATATATCGAGCTGGCGCAGATGCTGACGGCGCGCATGGGGCTTGCCGATCTCTGCCGCTTCCAGCAAGGGAGCGTGCTGGCAATGCCTTTTGCCGACGGCTCCTTCGATGCCGGGGTCACGTTTCACGTCGCGATGAACATCGATGACCGGGCGCGATTCTATTCCGAGCTCGCCCGCCTCTTGCGGCCGGGAGCGCCGCTTTGCGTTTTCGACGTGATGAAGGGGCCGGCCCCCGGAATGCGCTTTCCGGTGCCGTGGGCCGAAACGGAGGGTGCGAGCTTCCTCAGATCGCGCGACCAAACCGCGGCCCTTCTTCAGGAAAACGGATTTGAGATCGCGGCGGAAAAGAATCTGCGGGAGTTTGCGATCGGCTATTTCCGCGAGGTCTTCGCCAAGATCGCCGAAGCCGGCGCACCGCCGCCGCTGGGTCTGCACCTCTTAACCGGCGCGAACGGACCGGAGAAATTCGCAAACTACGTGGCCGCGCTCGAAGCGCATCAGATCGAGCCGGTGATCATCGTCGCGGAACGGCCATAAGTCCGCTGGCGGAGCGGGCGGGATGGCGGCCGCGATCAGACCAGCATCCCCTTTGCTTCGACCGTCCAGACAATGCCGGACGTCTCGAACCGGTAGTCCACATCGGCGTTCAAAGTACGGGCGACATATTTTTCGATGATCGTATGCCCGAAACCGAAACGGTCCGGTCTGTCGACTGCCGGCCCGTGCTGTTCCCGCCACTCGATTTTCAGCCGGCGATCGGGTTCCGAAATCGACCATGTCACCGAGATGCGCCCTTCCGGGCTCTTCAATGCGCCGTATTTCGTCGCGTTCGTCGCAAGCTCATGAAAGGCCATCCCGATGGAACGGGCGGACTCCGCGGTCAGAAAGGCGTCAGGACCGGAGGCTATGAGCTGCGGCGAGTTCTCGTCCACGAAGGGTTTTACCTGGTTGTCCAGAAGCCGCCGCAGGGACACGCCGGTTCCGGCGCCCTGGCTCAGAATGTCCTGGGCCTGCGCCATTGCCATGATGCGCTGGGTCAGCTTCTCCTGGAATTCCTCCACGCTGTCGCAAGTGCCCGCCAATTGCCGGGCCATGGCCACGATCACGGAAAGCTGGTTCTTGTTGCGGTGCGCCAGCTCATGCATCAGCGTATCGATCTGACGGACCTGCTCGCGCGAGCGTTCCTCGCTCTCCTGGAGGCGGGTCGATCGGGTGGCGATCAAAGCCGACGTTCGGCTGAGGGCGTTCATCACTTCGCTCGCTTCGGTGAGCGCAAGCTCACGAGGATCGACCGACCTCCCCCGGGCCAGTTCGACGGTCGCCTGCCTTATGCTGACAATCGGCTCCGTCAGGCGTCTGCCGATGACCGCGCCGAAAAGGATCGTCATCAGGATGGCGACACCGATCGCTGTACAGAACCAGCGGACGGATGTCCACAAGACGCCATTGAGCTGGCCGCTGGACGCACTCACCGTGATTTGCCATCCCGTCACGGTCGACCATACGGAGGCGTCGATCCATCGCGCGCCGTCCTGCTCCTCACGCTCGAAGATCGTCGGAACCGTGCCCGATACGAGATGCCGTGGAGTGGGCGGGATAGAGCGCGCACTGTCTTTCGGAATCCTCGAAATGATCTGGCCTTTGCGGTCGGATAAGGTGATTACGAAGTCCTCGGTGTCGGCGCCGGACAGAATTTCGGCAAAGCGTTCGGCATCCAGCGTAATCAACAGAATGTATTTCATCTTCTTTTTGCTGATCACGGGGACTTCGATATTTACGGCAAAACGCCCGGAGACCGTTCCAAAGAAGACATCAGAAACGTAAGGGGAGCGCTTTTCCAGAACGATCCGGGCGCTCTCTTCGTCGGCGGTTTTAGGCAGCGGCGTACCGAACGGTACACGTGTGTTCAAGAGCTGCTGGAACGAGGGGTCAAGCAGCAGAACGTTGGCTTGCGTGTCGACAAGCGCAACCTCCGCCCGCGTGTAGAAGTCCTTCAAATCGCCGCGCTCGAGGAGGGTCGAGCTCGAGAGGGTCTTCAAGACCGTCAGATATCCGGAGACCTCCCGATTGACATCGCTTGAGATGGCCATCGCCGTACGAATCAGCTCTTCGCGCGAGTTGGAGCGCTCAGATGTGACGATGCTGACCAGCGCCAATGCGACGACGAACAACAGCGGCAAGACGAGAGCCGCCGCGAACACGAACAAATGGGTTTTGAGCGAGGCGCGCAGCCCGCCAAGCGCCAGAAACCATGCCGCAATAGCCGCCGTCGCGCTCAAGGCGACCTCCCGAAATCGCCTGACGCTATGCCAAACATCCCTCTCTCGTTTCAACCTGGCCAAGGGGCCTCGCTCGGTCATCGGCAAGTGATGTCAGCGCGGGTGAATGCGCTGATCTCCACTTTTAACACGCACCGCAGCAAGAGGGGACGATTGAATCGAGTAGGGCGCGGCGAGAGACCTATTCTTTCGCGATGCGGTAGTCGCGGTGGCAGCTTTTGCAGCTTTTGCAGCTCTTGCCGACGTCGGCAAATGCCATCAGGGCCGCAGATCGTTCGCCGGCGGCGTTGGCGAGTATTGAGGCTGTGGTCTTGAGTGCGTCTGCAGCTTGTTCGAACCCGTCCCAATCCATCCAGATTTCCGCTTTGGCTTCGGTGCGTCAACCCGGCTAGCGATTCTTGAAGCGCTCAGCCAGTTCCACCTCACGCCCGCGCCCGACCTCGAGGAAGAAATCCTTGATTTGCGGGCGGCGGTCCAGCTGGATACGATATATCTCGCCCACGGCGTCCGTGAACTCACCGCTGCGTCCCAGCTGCTCTTCGCCGAATGTGAGAATGCGCAGGTTCGGCCAGGCTTTCTCGCGGATGGCGAGCACCTGATGCAGCACGTCGCGCGCGGAGCTCTGCGGCTGCGCCTGGGCGAGCAGCAAAGTCATGGCCGCGGTCGAGCGCGAAACACCCATATGGCAGTGGACCAAAAGATGCCGCAGCGATTCCGGGTCGCGCAGAATGTCGCGCCCGAAGGTGAGCACCTGCTCGATATGGTGCGGCTGTGGCGCTTCGATGCCGGCGCTTGCCTCGATCACATCGTGAAAGCGCAGCTCCAGCTTGGCGTGTTCGCCATATTCGCCGAAGGCCTCTGGCTCCTGGTGGTCCGGATCGAGAATCGACAGGACGTGGCTGACCTGTCTTTCGGCGTGACCGGCGAGTTCTTCGATTCCGCAGATGGTAATCTGAAATGGCAGCCGATGCGTTTCGGGCGCGTCATCTTGCATGAGTCATAATCCTCATCATCGATTATGACACAGCAATCATATCATTCCCATGTCAAGGGAGCGAAATGCTGCGCTACCGTGTGAGCGGTGGCAAAGTTCAGCCAAGCGGGCAGCGTCTCAATTTGAATTTCGGCTATGGGTGGCACGGCGGCACCAGATCGACCCTCGTTCAATTGGCCCCAATTGAACGAGGGTCGATCTATATCAAAAGGCGAGCGCAATTGTCCGCGTCCGTTTGGACGCGCGTTGCGCTAGTCTTACGTTCGCATCCGGCCATGTTTGATCGCATCGTGCAGCTCCGTGAGGGCTGTTTTCAGCTCCTGATCGGTTGTCGTCGAAATCTGCTGCGTAAGCGTCTGGGTAAGATCCTGCCTATCCTGATCAGTGAAGATCGGATGATAGGATGGTAGTGCGTTTTGAGCACCCTCGATCATCACAAGAATGTTGGACTTGGAGTAAAGGCTCGTTTCAGTCATGCTCTTCACGAGACCGGAATAGAGCTCACGTGCGCCACTTTTCATCTGATCAAGAAGAGCGACATGGGTTTGATATCTCGCGTCCTCTTTAAGGGTCGCAAGATATGGCTCGCCAATGTCCAGTAACGCACCGGCGGCCTTGGTCTCATAGACCTTAAGCCTGGCGAGTTCCGTGGCATAGGGTTTGCCTTTTTGCGCCTCATTCGAATAAAAGATGATAAGCTGATGAAGCGGTTGCAGAAGAGGTTTCAACTTCTGATAGCGTACGGTAATAGAGAGTTCCTTATTCAGTCCCATACGCAGTGGGATATTGTCGACATGGACCATCCGCTCGAAGACCGGCTTCGTCGCCTCACCCGATAGCGTTGGCAGCGCCAAACCATCGTTCTCAACACGCTGAACCAGAGCCCTGTAGTCGGTTGCGTCCCACGCATCATCGATGGAGGGATAGCGTTTTTGAGCGTTGGCAGATTGGACTGCCAGGACCACACATAAGAGCAGCCAAGCCGATGACGTCAATATTTTGAACAGTTGTCCCATGAAACCTCCCTCACCCAGGCGGACCGTTCCTCGCTAGTGCACTGACGCATTCACATGGTTCATGCGTCGGCGCACTAGCTCTTTGTTTATGCATCATTTTTGCCAAACTCCGGCTGTTGCCTCCGTTTGGATCGATGCACTAGCGAGATCAACCCTCGTTCAAGTGGAATCACTTGGACGAGGTCAAGTTGATCTATATCAAAAGGCGCGCGCAACTGTTCACGCGTCCATCCCCGCCTTCGCGGGGACATGCTTGGACGCGCGTTGCGCTAGACGGCACTATAGTTTGATCTATGTGGCAGTAATCTGATCCATGTGTCAGTCATCCGCTTAGTGGGCGTGGGTCTGCCTTTCCGTGGTGAAAATTTGTTGCAGCTTGTGTCGGACAATGAGGTTTTTAGATCAACCCTCGTTCAAGTGGAGTCACTTGGACGAGGTCAAGTTGATCGATATCAAAAGACGAGCGCAACTGTTCCCGCGTCCATCCCCGCCTTCGCGCGGACATGCTTGGACGCGCGTTGCGCTAGGTTCTTCACGGCGCTTGCGCTGCCACGACCGCTTGTGGCCCATGGCCGAAATCAAGAGGGTGTCCAAGTTCTGCTCTCACCCGCACAACGGATGGTGAAGTTTGGTAGGCGTTTGTCCGCTCAGCGGGCGGTAACCGAGTTCAAATTAAGACACTGCCGCCGCCCGAAACAATTTCCATGGCAATGGCTATATTGATGTTACATCGGGGGGTGTAAGTTTAGATTTTATTCGACAAGCAGTGGGAGGATGAATTGAAGACGATAATTTGGGCGGCAGCCATTTCTGCCGGTCTCGCGATTTCTGCCGGCGGCGCAATTGCCGGTGATACGCCTGCACCGGAAGGCGCAGAAGTCTACTTCATCAATCTCGAGGATGGCGAGGTGGTCGAATCTCCCGTCGAGGTCCAGTTTGGCCTTGCCGGCATGGGGGTGGCGCCCGCCGGAACGGAAAAGGAAAATACCGGCCATCACCATTTGCTCATCGATACGGAGCTGACCGGTGAGGCGCTGAACGAACCCATTCCGGCCGACGAAAATCACAAACATTTCGGTGGAGGGCAGACCGAAACGCTCATCGAACTCTCGCCGGGCGAGCACACGCTGCAACTCGTTCTCGGCGATTGGAGTCATATTCCGCATAACCCGCCGGTGATGTCGGAGAAAATCACCATCACCGTCAAGTGACATGCTTCGGCGCCCGATTGGGGCGCCGTCCCGTCCTTCAGGGGGTGACCGGCAATAAAAGTTGATCAGTCCTCTCTATCCATGGCTGCCTTGGTCCGGCAGGCGGATTGGGAATTTCCTCTTACCCCGCCTCGACGCCACTGCGATTTGTAAATTTGCATGCCGCATACTACAGTCGCATTGCACAAAACAGCCATCATACGAGAGAGGACAAACGCACAGCATGTGCGGAATTTGCGGCGAGATCGCGTTTTCAGGTGACGGAGCTGACGTTGCCGCCATTAGCCGAATGATGGGCGTCATGTCCCGGCGCGGGCCGGATGCGGCGGGCCAGATTCTCAGAAGTCAGGTCGGTCTCGGCCATCGCCGGCTCAAGATCATCGATTTGACCGAAAAGGCGGCGCAGCCCATGGCGGACCCCGAGCTCGGGCTCGAGATCGCGTTCAATGGCTGCATCTACAATTACCCGCAGCTTCGCCAGGAGCTGCAGGGCATGGGCTACCGCTTCTTTTCGACCGGCGATACCGAGGTCATTCTGAAAGCCTATCACGCCTGGGGCTCGTCCTGCGTGGAGCGCTTCAACGGCATGTTCGCCTTCGCCATCCATGAGCGCGACACAGGCCGGGTGGTGCTCGCCCGCGACCGGTTCGGCATCAAGCCGCTCTATGTGCAGGAAACGCCGGGCAGGCTGCGTTTTGCCTCCTCACTTCCCGCGATCCTGGCGGCCGGTGATGTCGACACCTCGATCGACCGGGCGGCGCTCGCCTTCTATATGAGCTTTCATGCCGTCGTGCCGCCGCCTTATACGATCCTGAACGGCGTGCGCAAGCTGCCGCCCGCGACGGTCCGCGTCATCGAGCCGTCCGGCAGCTATTCGGACCGCCGCTTCTGGCAGCTCATATGCGAGCGCGATGCGGCCGATGTCGAGCGCCCGTTCGAGGACTGGCGGGACATGGTGCTCGAAGGGCTTCGCAAGGCCGTCGCCCGGCGCATGGTCGCCGACGTGCCGGTGGGCGTGCTGCTTTCCGGGGGCGTCGATTCAAGCGTCATCGTCGGTCTACTCGCCGAAGCCGGGCAGCATGGCCTGATGACATTCTCGGTCGGCTTCGAGGAAGCGCACGGCGAGAAGGGCGACGAGTTCCAATATTCCGACATCATCGCGGAGCGTTTCGAGACCAATCACCATAAGATCTTCGTCCCGTCCGACAGGTTGATGGATGCGCTGCCCGGCACGATCAAGGCTATGTCGGAGCCGATGGTGTCCTACGACAATGTCGGGTTCTATCTGCTGTCGCAGGAGGTCTCGAAGCACATCAAGGTCGTGCAGTCGGGCCAGGGCGCCGACGAGGTGTTTGCCGGCTATCACTGGTATCCGCCCCTGATGAGCTCGAACGATGTCGCCGGCGATTATGCCCGTGTGTTTTTCGACCGGTCCTTTGCGCGGCTTCAGGAGCATCTCGCCCCCGAATGGCACGCGGATCGCGACGAGGCGCTGGCCTTCGTGACCGAGCATTTCGTCACGCCGGGCGCGGAGACGCCGGTGGACAAGGCGCTCCGGCTCGATTCCACCGTGATGCTCGTCGATGACCCGGTGAAGCGCGTCGACAATATGACCATGGCCTGGAGCCTCGAAGCGCGCGTGCCGTTCCTCGATCACGAGCTGGTGGAGCTCGCAGCGCGCATTCCGCCCGAGCACAAGCTTGCCCATGGCGGCAAAGGCGTGCTGAAGGAAGCCGCGCGCCTCGTCATTCCGGCGGACGTCATCGACCGGAAGAAGGGCTATTTCCCGGTCCCCGCGCTCAAATATATCGCGGGGCCTTATCTGGAGATGGTCAGGAACGCGCTGACCTCGCAGGCGGCGCGGGAACGGGGGCTGTTTCGTCCGGCCTATCTCGATCAGCTTTTTGCCGATCCGAAAGCGCATATCACGCCATTGCGCGGCTCGGAGCTTTGGCAGGTGGCGCTGCTTGAGATGTGGCTGCAGGCGCATGGGATCTGACGCCCTATCGGCAAGCCAATCCAAAGGAGGCCCAGCCATGGGCAAGGCTTTGACCAGTCGCCGGAAATTCGCAAGCCGGCAGCGCGCCCGGCGTTTACGCGCACAGGCGGAGCGCGAGATGCGGCCGTTTCGTGCAGAGAGACCGACCGCGACTCCAAAGACGAATGCGGTCGTCGATTGCGGCTGGGGGCGGCTGCTCTTCGGCCAGACCTTCGACGATCCGCAGGAGCTCACAGACGCCCTCGGCGCCGAAGGTGCGGACCGGCGCGACATCGCTTTCTATATTCGCGATCCCCATGTGCTGCTCGCCACTGCGCCGCAGGAACTGTTTCTGGATCCCTCGCATACCTACCGGCTCGACCTGAGCCGCCCGATGCAGCCGATGCAGCGGAAGGAGCGAGGGTTCTTCGTGCGCCGATTGGCCGGCAAGGAGGACGCCGAGCAGGTCAACCGCATCTATCTGGCGCGCAACATGGTTCCCGTGCCGCCGGAGTTTTTCTGGTCCAACCGGGATAGCCGCGCGGTCACCGTGCTGGTTGCGGAGGATGAGCAGACGGGCGATGTTATCGGCACGGTGATGGGGGTGGATCACAGCCGCGCCTTCGACGACCCGGAACGCGGATCGAGCCTTTGGTGCCTTGCCGTCGATCCGCAGGCCCGCCATGCACGGATCGGCGAGGCGCTCCTGCGCCGGCTTGCCGACCATTTCCGCGCCCGCGGCGCCGGCTATATGGACCTGTCCGTCCTGCACGACAATGAGCAGGCCATCGCGCTTTACGAGAAGCTGGGCTTCAGGCGTGTCCCGCTGTTCGCCGTCAAGCGGAAGAACCCTATCAACGAGCCGCTCTTCATCGGCTCATCCCCGGCGAACAGCCTCAATCCCTATGCCACGATCATCGTCAATGAAGCGCTGAGGCGCGGCATCCATATCGAGGTCACCGACGCCGAGGGCGGCTTTTTCCGGCTGATCTATGGCGGGCGCAGCGTTCATTGCCGCGAGAGCCTGTCGGAAATGACGAGCGGGGTCGCCGTTTCGATCTGTGACGACAAGGCCGTGACCCGGCGGGTCGTCGCACGGGCCGGCGTGAAGGTTCCCGAGCAGTTGGACATCAAGCCGGGTTCCCAGTCGGAGAAGCAGGACATCACGACGTTCCTGCAGAAGCACAAGGCGGTCGTCGTGAAGCCGGCGCGAGGCGAACAAGGGCGCGGCGTCGCCGTCGGCCTGACCGGGCTGGAGGAGGTCGAGGAAGCGATTACGGTTGCGCGGCCCTTCTCCAATCGGGTGATCATCGAAGAAATGATCAAGGGGACCGATCTGCGCATCATCGTGATCGATTATAAGGTGGTCGCCGCCGCGATCCGCCAGCCGCCGCTTGTGGTCGGCGATGGCGTGGCGAGCATTCAGACGCTGATCGAGGCGCAGAGCCGGCGGCGCGAGGCGGCAACGCAAGGGGAGTCGCGCATCCCGGTCGATACCGAGACCGAGCGCTGCATCGCCCTTGAGGGATACAAGCTCAGCGATGTGCTTGACGCCGGCGTTGAGCTGCAAACGCGCAAGACCGCCAATCTGCACACCGGCGGCACCATTCACGACGTGACCGACGAGCTGCATCCGAAGCTGGCCGACGCCGCCGTCGCCGCGGCCCGGGCAATAGAGATTCCTGTCGTCGGCATTGATTTCATTGTTTCAAGCCCGCGCTCTGAGAGTTATGCCTTTATCGAGGCGAATGAGCGGCCCGGCCTTGCCAATCACGAGCCTCAGCCGACGGCGGAGCGTTTTCTCGATCTCCTCTTCCCGTTGTCCCTACCTGCGCCCGTCCGGGCGATTCGATATCAGAGCGAAGCACAAGAATAACGATCATGCCGAGATTGCGCATCGACACCGAATATCTCAAACGCTGCTTGAAACGCCTGCTCTCCATTCCCAGCCCGACCGGCTATACCGATGCCATCGTGCGGGAGGCCTGCAATGAGCTGAACCAGATGGAGGTGCCGTTCGAGCTGACGCGGCGCGGCGCCATCCGCGGCATCGTCAAAGGGAAGGATCATCGCGGCGCGCGGGCGATGGTCGCGCATCTGGACACGCTCGGCGCGCAGGTGAAGCGCATCAAGGATAACGGCCGGCTGCATCTGGTGCCGATCGGAACCTGGTCGGCGCGTTTCGCCGAGGGCTCGCGGTGCACGATCTTTTCCGACGCGGGGGCTTATCGCGGCACGATCCTGCCGCTCAAGGCTTCGGGCCACACCTTCAACATTGATATCGACTCAGCGCCGATCGGCTGGGACCATGTGGAGTTGCGGGTCGATGCCCTTGCGCGGACGCGGCGCGAGACCGAGCGGCTCGGGATCGAAATCGGCGATCACGTCGCGATCGATCCGCAGTCGGAATTTCTCGACAACGGCTTCATCGTTTCGCGCCATCTCGACAACAAGGCCGGAGCGTCGGTGCTGCTCGCCGCGCTCAAGGCGATCCGTGACGCCGATCCGGAACTGCCGGTCGATACGTACTGGCTGTTTACCATCGCCGAGGAGGTCGGCGTGGGGGCGTCATCGGTGATCCATCCCGACGTCGCCTCGCTCGTCGCGGTGGACAATGGAACCTCGGCGCCCGGCCAGAACTCATCCGAATTCGGCGTGACGATCGCGATGGCCGATCAGAGCGGTCCGTTCGATTACCATCTGACGAAGAAGCTTGTGCGGCTCTGCCAGGAACATGAGATCCGCTATCAGAAGGACATCTTCCGCTATTACCGCTCCGATTCCGCTGCGGCGGAAGTCGCGGGCCACGATGTCCGCACCTCTTTGATCACATTTGGCGTCGATGCGTCGCACGGCTATGAGCGCATTCATATGCACGCCCTTCGCTCGCTTGCCGAGCTGGTGACGACCTATGCAGTCAGCCCCGTCGAAATCCGCCGTGATGCGGAAGAAATCAGTGGGCTCAGCGGTTTCACCACGCAGCCGATGGACAAAGCGCCGGCCGGTGTTCCCGACGCGCGCGTCGATCAGAAGGTCGAAGCGAAATAGCGGGGTTCCAGCTTATCAAGGAAGAACCCCACCACAGCTTCGGCCATGATCTGACCGGGCAGCACTGGTCGTTGCCGCTCGATCCTGGGCGCAGATGATGCCGCCCGCGAAGATGGCGCGCATCATCGATGACGCTTCGGCTATCCCGCGGCGAGCGCCTGCTCCAGATCGGCGATCAGATCCGCCTTGTCTTCGAGACCGACCGACAGGCGCACAACATCGTCGCCCGCACCGGCGGCGGCGCGCTGCTCGGCGGTCAGCTGGCGGTGGGTGGTCGAGGCAGGGTGGATGATCAGGCTGCGCGTGTCGCCAATATTGGCCAGATGCGAGAACAGTTTCACATTCGAGACCAGTTTCACGCCCGCATCGTAGCCGCCGGTGAGACCGAAGGTCAGTACCGCGCCCGCGCCCTTTGGGCAGATCTTCTGCATCAGCGCATGATATTTGCTGTCCGGCAGCCCGGCATAGCTCACCCACTCCACCTCCGGACGGGTCTGCAGCCATTCGGCGACCGCGAGCGCATTCTGGCAATGGCGCTCCATGCGCAGGGAGAGTGTCTCGATGCCCGTCAGTACGAGGAAGGCGTTCATCGGCGATATGGCCGGCCCCAGATCGCGCAGGCCGAGCACGCGCGCCGCGATGGCGAAAGCGAAATTCCCGAAAGTCTCGCCGAGCACCATATTGTGGTAGGAGGGGCAGGGGGCCGAGAGCGCCGGATATTTGCCCGAGCCGAGCCAGTCGAACGTGCCGCAGTCCACCAGCATCCCGCCGATCGAATTGCCATGGCCGCCAAGGAACTTCGTCAGCGAATGGACGATGATATCCGCCCCGAATTCCTTCGGCTGGCACAGATAGGGCGTCGCCAGCGTATTATCGACGATGAGCGGAACGCCGGCCTTTTTCGCCACCGCCGAGATCGCCGGAATATCGACGACGATGCCGCCGGGATTGGCGATGGATTCGATGAAGATCGCTTTCGTCTTTGGCGTCAGGGCGCGCTCGAAGCTGGACGGATCGTCCGCATCGGCCCAGACCACGTGCCAGTCGAATTTCTTGAAGGCGTGATTGAACTGATTGATCGATCCGCCATAGAGCTGTCTGGCCGCGATGAACTCGTCGCCGGGCTTCAGCAGCGTGTGGAAGATCAAGAGCTGTGCGCCATGGCCCGAAGCCGCCGCCAGAGCCGCCGTGCCGCCTTCGAGCGCGGCGACGCGCGCTTCGAGAACGGCCTGGGTCGGATTCATGATGCGTGTATAGATGTTTCCGAAGGCCTCCAGGTTGAAGAGCGCTGCCGCGTGATCGACGTCGTCGAACACATAGGATGTCGTCTGATAGATCGGCGTCACGCGCGCACCCGTTGCCGGATCCGGCGTGGCTCCGGCATGGATGGCAAGGGTTTCAAAAGCTGGCTGGCGTTCTTCAGTCATCCTTGGACTCCTGTGGACGTGTTGATGACTGACGGAACCAGCTTCTCAAAATGTGTGCAAGTGCTTTGTCGGGCTGCGTTTGCCGGCTCAATTTTGCACGAATGCCATAGCAGACCATGCAACCGGTAGATGTGCCAGCAGTCGCGCTTGGAAGGCGACAAGCACCATCCGGCGTGCCGACGAGCCGCAATGAGGACGACCGGTCGTTTTAATCAAGGCCGCTGGTCGCGCGTCCCGCCGATCGACAGCTTCTGATAGCCCTGCGGCCCTAATTGCGGGCGCCGGCTCGACAGGGTCCGCGTGTGCACCCCGGCCCAGCCGATCTCGCCGGACAGCCGCCCATATTCGATCTTGGGGCAGCGGTTCATAACCACCTCAAGCCCTGCTTCCTCGGCGAGCCGGGCGGCTTCGTCATTCCGCACGCCCAATTGCATCCACACGACTTTCGCTCCGATCGCAATGGCGTCCTTCGTAATCTCGAGCGCCGCTTCCGAATTGCGGAAGATATCGACGACATCGACCGGCTCGGGGATGTCGCGCAAGCTGGCATAGACTTTCTGGCCGAGGAGTTCCTTGCCGGCATGGCCCGGATTGACGGGGATGACCTTATAGTCTTTGCCGAGCAGATATTTCATCGCGAAATAGCTGGGGCGCACCGTGTTCGGACTTGCCCCGACCATGGCGAAGGTCTTACAGCCCTGCAAAATGCCTCGGATATAAGCGTCGCTATAGCTGTCGTGAGTCATGTGGGCTCCGGAGCGCGGTCGTTACTGTCTTGGAAATAAGTCACCCAGACAGATGTGCAAGAGGAGCGGCCTGAAGGCGAAAAAGAGTGTCGCTTGGCTCGTCGGTTTCCAAAGGGGATGGAGGCATCCCCTCATTTACGATCCATGCCAGCGCGGAGGGCGCTTCTCCAGAAACGCACCGATCCCCTCCTTGGCGTCCTGCTCCAGCATATTTTCCACCATCACACGCGAAGCGTAGTCGTAGGCCTCGGAGAGAGGCATCTCGGCCTGGCGATAAAAGGCCTCCTTCCCGATCTTGAGGATCGGCGCCGACTTGGACGCGACAACCGAGCCGAGTTCGATAGCGGTTGAGATGACGCGGTCCGCTGGAACCGCGCGATTGATCAGCCCGATTTCCGCAGCCCTTTCCGCCGTGATCATTTCGCCGAGAAGCAGCATCTCCATCGCATGCTTGCGGCTCACATTGCGGGACAGTGCGACCATGGGTGTCGAGCAGAACAGCCCGATATTGACGCCGGGCGTTGCGAAGCGCGCCTCATGCGAGGCAATGGCGAGATCGCAGCTTGCGACGAGCTGACAGCCCGCCGCGGTCGCGATGCCGTTCACGGCCGCGATGACCGGCTTGGGGCAGGCAATGATCGATTGCATGACCTCGGAGCAGAGGCGCATAAGAGCGTCGAAAAATGCGCGGCCTCTGTCTGCATCACCCCGATGCGCCGTCATCTCGCGCAGATCGTGGCCCGCGCAGAATGCGGGCGGCGCGCCGGTGATAACGACCGCCCGAACCTCCTTCGAGGCCGAAAGCTCCGCAAACCCATCGCGCAGATCCTGAAGCAGCTGTTCCGAGAGGCTGTTGCGGCTTTGGGGGCGATTGAGCGTCAAAATCGCGATCGGCCCGCGATCCTCGCGCAAGAGGACGGGCTGCGAATGATTGTTCGGCGTGAGCGTTTGTGAGCTTTCGGTCATGGTCACGGGCCTTTTGATTCAAGGTCCAGTCTACACCGTTTGCCCCGCTAATTCATTACTGCTTCGATTTCGCCGATCATCGGCTCGACGGCGGCGAGATTTTCCGGCGGCGGCGGCTCCAGGACGGCGCCTGCCCCCTCACGCAAGGCTTTGATCAGCTTTGTTTTTTGCTTGTTGCCGAGGATGCTGCTCTTTCGGATTTTCTTAATCGTCTTTTCCAGCTTTCGCTCGGCTTTGCTCATCGCGGCGCCCCCTTTGATATGCGCATAGGCGCGGGCGATGCTCTCTCCAACCGAGGCCCATTCCTGCGCGTCGCTGAATCCGTGCGGGCGCACGGCCCCGTCGATTTCATGGGCTACCGCCTCATCGGAGATCACTTCGATGACAGCCGCGAGCTGGGCTTTCGAATCCCCCTCCTGGATCTCCTTCCGGGCTGCGTGCTTAACGGCGATCGCCTTGACCTCCGGATAGCTCTCCACGAACTTCTTCACCGTCCGCTGCGTCAGGATCCGGCTCTTGGCGTCGGCAGCCGGCGCGTGACTGACCGCTGAAGCGATTGCAAAGCCAACGGTGCTTATTGCAAGGACCAAAATCGTCCTAAGTCGGTGAGGCGATTTCATCATCAGACCCTCTTTTCTCGGCTTGGCCTTCTTGCAGTACGGCCTTTTGCAGTTTTCCGCGAATCGTTGATCGCCTGTAAAAATGGTGAAATCGTGAGGACATCACCTAAGGAGGAGCACGCTTGCATGATTGACCGCTCGGCGCCACGGATGACGGCTGAGGAGCTGCGCGCCTTTCTCGACCGCGAATTTCCGCAAATGCACAGCGGCGGGTGCAAATATGTCGTAGAAGAGGTTCGCGGCCGGTCCGTGCGGGTCCGGATGCTCTACAGCGAACAGTCTTTGCGCCCGGGAGGAACGATCTCCGGCCCGTCGATGTTCGCGCTGGCCGATATCGCCATGTATGCCGCGGTTCTGGCCCAGATCGGGCCTTGCCCGCTGGCGGTCACCACCAATCTCAACATCAATTTTCTGCGCAAGCCCCGGCCCGGCGACATGATTGCGGAGGCGACGATTCTGAAGCTCGGCAAGCGGCTTGCGGTCGGCGAGATCGCCTTGCACGCGGAGGGCGAGGACGAGCTTGCGGCGCATGCGACCTCGACCTATTCCATTCCGCAGGACGGGCAGTCGTAGAACGTTTCAAACACGCCGCAAGATGAGGTAAATGAATACCGCCAGAATAAGCCATTGAATTGACTGAGTTTTTCAAGAAAATGCTGCTTGACCAACAGCGGTTGATCGGCTAAATATCCAGTCGAATTCGCTTGTCCGGCCATGATCACCGGCGGGCGGTGATTCCCTGATTCAGTTTTCCCGATCATGCGGCCTTGCGCCTCGCAAGGGCCGCGGTTTTTACGGATGAAATGATGAAAACCTTTTCGGCGAAACCCTCGGACATCGACAAAAAATGGGTCTTGATCGATGCGAAGGGCCTTGTGGTCGGGCGCCTCGCGGCGCTGATCGCGACGCGGCTGCGCGGCAAGCACAAGCCCAGCTTTACCCCGCATATGGACTGCGGCGACAATGTCATCGTCGTGAACGCCCAGCATGTGCGGCTCACGGGCAATAAGCGCACCGACAAAGTCTATCACTGGCATACGGGCCATCCCGGCGGCATCAAGAGCCGCTCGGCCGACAAGATTCTCGACGGCCGTTTCCCGGAACGCGTGCTGATGAAGGCGGTCGAACGCATGCTGCCCGGCGGCCCCTTGTCACGCCAGCAGATGAGAAATTTAAGGGTCTATGCAGGCCCCGAGCATCCCCATGAAGCGCAGCAGCCGGAAAAGATCGATATTGCCGCGCTGAACAAGAAGAATGTGGGGAGGGTGAACTAATGGCAACGGAAATCAAATCTCTGAGCGAACTTGGCGGCACCGAGGCCACGCAGGCCCCTCCGGCCCCGGTTCATGAGCAGAAGCTCGATGCCCATGGCCGCGCCTATGCGACGGGCAAGCGCAAGGACGCCGTCGCGCGGGTCTGGGTGAAGCCAGGTCCGGGGCGGATTACGGTGAACGGCAAGGAGGTCGAGGCCTATTTCGGCCGGCCTGCTCTGCAGATGATCCTTAAGCAGCCTTTGGTGCTGACCGACCGGGCGAGCCAGTATGACGTGATCTGCACCGTCAGCGGCGGCGGCCTTTCGGGCCAGGCCGGCGCGGTTCGGCATGGCCTGGCGCGGGCCTTGACGTTCTACGAGCCGGATCTGCGGCCTTCATTGAAGAAAGCCGGATTCCTCACGCGCGACAGCCGTGTCGTGGAGCGCAAGAAATACGGTAAGGCCAAGGCGCGTCGCAGCTTCCAGTTCTCCAAGCGCTGATGCCGTCCGAGGCTGTCATTCGGATCGGGGTCTTGGGGGCGTCCGGCTATACGGGCGCCGACCTCATCCGGCTGGCCGCCTGCCACCCTCACATCGAGATCGGCGTCCTCGCCGCGTCCGCCCATGCGGGCAAGCCTCTTGCCGAGGTTTTCCCGCATTTCGCCTTCCTGAAGGCGCCGGATCTGGTGAAGGCGGAGGATGCCGACTGGGAGAGCTGCGATGCCGTGTTCTGCGGGCTGCCGCATGGCACGGCGCAGGATCTGATCAAAGAGCTGCCGCATGATCTGCGCGTGATCGACATGTCGGCGGATTTCCGGCTGCGCGATGTGAAGACCTATGAACGCTGGTATGGCCGGGCGCATGTTGCGCAGGATCTGCTGGCGGATGCCGTCTACGGCCTTCCTGAACATTATGGTGAGCTGATCGCCCATGCCCGGCTGGTCGCCTGCCCCGGGTGCTATCCGACTGCGGCGCTTCTGTCGCTTCTGCCGCTCGTTTCGGCAACGCTCATCGACCCCGCCGACATCGTCATCGACGCCAAATCGGGCACGACCGGCGCCGGCCGCAGCCCGAAGCAGAATCTGCTGCTCGCCGAGGCGGGCGAGGGCCTGTCGCCCTACGGAATCGCCAGCCATCGCCACACTCCCGAAATGGAGCAGGAGATCGGCCAGGCCGCGGGCCGGGATGTCACCATCAATTTTACGCCGCACCTCATCCCGATGAGCCGCGGCGAGCTCGTCACCTGCTACATACGGCTGGCGGAAGAGGCGTCGGACGACGATCTGCGCGCAACACTCCGGGATGCCTATGAGGACAAGCCCTTTGTCTATGTCGCCCCGAAAGGCGTTGTTCCCGCAACCCAGAATGTTCGCGGATCGAACTACTGCCAGATCGGCGTCTTCGCCGACCGCATTCCGGGCCGCGCCATCGTTATCGGCGCGATCGACAATCTCGTTAAAGGCTCATCGGGGCAGGCCGTTCAGAATTTCAACATCATGTTCGACCTGCCCGAGACGACCGGATTGCAGCAGCTACCCCTGTTTCCTTAGCGCATCGGACCGAAAAGTGGATGCCACTTTTCGGTCCGATGCCAAAGCAAACAGCTAGAGCGACGCATCCGATTCCTATTAAGGGTCCGGCGCTCTAAGCGGCACGGCGGAGCTCGGGTCTGGCGCCGCTATTGCGCTGACGCCGCGTGAGTCCGACCACGAGCAGAAGCGCGGTCGTCATGATGACGGCCCAGACGAAATCCGGTGTAACGGCGGCGATCTGGGCGCGCACATTCGGCCCCGCAATGCCGACGCTGCGAATGAGAATGTCGGCGAGCTTCACCAGCGCTTCGGTGAATTGCACGAGCAGGCCGGCGATGGTGACGGGAGCGACGTCGTTCAGCTTTGCATAGGCTGCATCGGCCACGACACCGAGGGAAAGCCAGAGCAGGGCGATCTGCGTCGTGCGCTGAAGGCCTTGAAGCACCCATCTGGAAAGCGCGAAGGTGGCCAGCACGCCCAGGATCACCGCCGCCGTCGCATTCGGAAGCAGCCAGATCGCCGCGGCCGCCGCCGCCAGCGCGCCAAGCGCGAGAAGCATGGTCGGAAATGTTTGCTTCAACATGGAGAGATACTGGCGCAGTCCCATTCTTGCCTCCTGCCTTGTTTCTGGCGGCGGAACGCGCAGCATCGCAATTCGGTCGGATGCAGAGGCCGCCCCGCCGCCCCCCGGCACGATAGCTGAAAAGAACTGATTCGTGTCCGGCGACCGGCTGCTAAAGCGAGATCGATTTAAGTCACATTGATGGAGCTTGAGCGCGTTGCCCCCTCTCCCTGGGGAGAGGGTTGGGGTGAGGGGTGATGCCTTATCGAATGCAAAATCCCCTTACCCGGAATGCTAACGCAACGCGCGTCCAAGCATGTCCCCGCGAAGGCGGGGAGGGACGTGGGAACAGTTGCGCTCGCCTTTTGATATCGATCAACTTAACCTCTCCCCATGGGAGAGGTCATAAGCGCTCTCTTCAGAGTCGCTTCCATCCGAACTGGTAGCACATCAATGACGGAAATGGCGCATTCCCGTCAGCACCATGGCAAGCCCGCGCTCGTTCGCTGCTGCGACCACCTCCTTGTCGCGCATGGAGCCGCCGGGCTGGATCACGGCCGTCGCCCCGGCATTGGCGAGGGCAATGAGGCCGTCGGGGAAGGGGAAGAATGCATCCGACGCCGCAACGGAACCGTTGGTGAGCGGCTCGGCAAGCCCGGCAGCGTCGGCGGCCGCCTGACCTTTCCAGGACGCAATGCGGGCGGAGTCGACGCGGCTCATCTGCCCGGCGCCGATGCCCGTTGTCGCCCCCTCCCTGGCGAAGACGATCGCGTTGGACTTCACATGCTTGCAGACGAGGAATGCGAATTTCAGATCGGCAAGCTCCTGCTCGCTCGGCGTGCGTTCCGTCGCAACGCTCAGCTGGGCGGTCTCCGGCGACCCATTATCGCGCGACTGGGTCAGAAAGCCGCCTGCGACGGTGCGAAGGGTCACGCCCGGGGCGTGCGGGTCGGGCAGCCCCCCCGCGAGCAGCAATCGCAGGTTCTTCTTCCTGGCCAGAATGGCCTGCGCTTCCTCGGACGCGTCCGGCGCGATAATGACCTCGGTGAAAATTTCGGCGACGGCTTCGGCGGCTTCGGCATCGAGGGGCCGGTTCAGCGCGACGATGCCGCCAAAGGCGCTCACCGGATCACAGAGGAGCGCCTTGCGGTAAGCCGTAACCAGCGTATCGCCGAGCGCGACGCCGCACGGATTGGCATGTTTGATGATCGCGACCGCCGCCGACAGGGACGGATCGAACTCCGCGACCAGCTCATAGGCGGCATCGGTGTCGTTGAGATTGTTGTAGCTCAGCTCCTTGCCCTGAAGCTGGCGCGCGGTTGCCACGCCGGGACGCACCCCGCCGTTCTCCGGGCTGACATAGAAGGCGGCGGATTGGTGCGGGTTCTCGCCATAGCGCAATGTCTGCTTCAATATGCCCGGCAGAACGAAATGGCGCGGCGCGGTCTCGCCCAACAGCCCGGCGAGCCAATTCGCAATCGCCGCATCATAAGCAGCCGTTCGCGCATAGGCTTTGGCCGCAAGCTTCCGGCGCGCCGTGAGGCTTGTGCCGCCACCGGCGCTTTCCATCTCGGCGAGAATAAGAGCGTAGTCGCCCGGATCAGTCACGACCGCCACCCAATCATGATTTTTTGCCGCCGCCCGGATCATGGCCGGTCCGCCAATATCGATATTTTCGATGGCCTCGGCAAAATCCGCGCCGCGCGCAATCGTCGCCTCGAACGGATAAAGGTTGATGACGACGAGATCGATGCCGCCAATGCCGTGCTTTTCCAGCGCGGCACTGTGATCGGCATTGTCGCGGATGGCGAGCAGTCCGCCATGCACGGCCGGATGAAGGGTCTTGACGCGACCGCCCAATATTTCCGGATAGCCGGTCAGATCGGAAACCTCCCGGACGGCGAGTCCGGCCTCGCGCAGCGTTTTGGCCGTCCCCCCGGTCGAGATGAGCTCGACGCCGGCTTCGGCCAGTTTGTCAGCAAATGCGGCCACGCCCGTCTTGTCGGAGACGGAAATGAGTGCGCGGCGGATGATCGGATTGGCTTGCGGCATGATTGTCCTCGGCTAGCTGAAAGAGGCTGCCGTGCTGGAATTGGGCCGATCTGCTTACAGAATCAACGGTCGTCTTCCACCTGGCGAGGGGCGCGATAGCCGCTCCTGGACGGATCGCGCACATTGGTATCGATCTTGCGCAGGGACCAGACGACCTGCACGTCCGATAGGCATGGTCCGCGGAGGACGATTTGAAGACTCCTTTTCTGGATGATCGGGTCCGCCAGAAAGATACTTTCCTCAATGTCCACCCGCGCGCCGGCGGCCCGGAATTTCCAGAGCTGCGCGTCGGGCAGGGTGAGGCTGACACTGTTCTCCTCGGTGTCGAGACGCGGCGAAACGCGCGGATGCAGATGGAAGCGGATCGCGAAACCGTCCCCCTGCCTCGTCAGGGGCCGTCCGTCCTGCGGACAGCCGAGCTGGTCGACGCCTTCGACGGCGCGGCCATCGCCGGCCAATCGCAGCCGCCGCTGGTGGAGGAAGCCGAAGCGGTCGGTATATCCGTCATGGATCGCCCGCAGCAGAAGATCGTCATGGTCTGCCTTGACTTCGCCGCGCACCATTTTTGGGCCTGACAGCAAATGCACCTGGCGCGGCGGGTAGCCGACCCTCCGCTTCACCAAGGTCGAGGATGAGCGTTCGTTGATAGTCAAAGTGGAATGCGCGGCGGTCGACCGGCAGGCAAGCCCCCAATCGGAGCTGTCATCGCGCGGCGCGCCACAATTGACGATGATCGGCTCGATATCCGAGGTCATCTCAAAGGCCAGAAAGCCGGCATGAGCCTGTGCGCTGGCAAATCCGGGCGGAGGAAGGCCGGCATCCGCAATGATCACTGTCTTCCCGCGCGTCAGCCGGCAATATCCGGCATCCGAGGTATAGGAGCGCGGCATATCATCGTCATCAGCATAGGCCAGCACGGCTGCGGTGAGGTCGGATCGGGTCGCGCCCATCCCGTTGAACCGGGCAAGCGAGCCGTCGCCCAGTCGCAGGAAACGGATCATGCCCATCATGCGGCCGATCGCGCTGTTAAGCGCTTCCGGCGTTTCCTGCGACCGCGCGAGGAAACATTGCTTGAGCGGCAAGAACTCGAGCAGAAGTTCGACGAGCATATTGGGATTACGGGAAATATGCCCGCCATCGGGGAGTATTTGACGTTCCAGCTCGGTACAGAACGGCTGGAGAAAGGTGCTGACATAGGTCTGATGCTCGGCGATGCACAGCCCACCCAACAGCAGCGCGGCAAGCGCGCGAAGGCGTGAGGCCGTGTTGCCGGGCTCGGCGTAGTTGACGGCGAGGTAATGGAGCTCTTCGCTGAGCACCTTCATGATGGATTCGTAGAAGGGCCGCTGAGCGCCGTCGAGCAGGAAGCCTGCATGCGAGAGGAGCGACGTCAGCCGGCGTGCAACGATCGCGATGTCCCACGCATTGGGAGGCGCATGACGGCTGTGAGCGATCCAGTCGGTAACCAGCGAACGGGCCTTTTCGCGCGCGATCTCGTCGCCGGCGGCCTCGAGATTGTGCAGCCATCCGAAGGAATAAAGCTCTTTCTGCCAGAGCGCGCTCGGCGGTTGAACGGCAAATGGTGATTCGGATCCGGTCAGCGCGACCGTTCCCGCCAAGCCGAAATAGCCGTCATAGAGCTCGCTTGCGAAGCTGGGGTCCGCCGTGCGCAGATCCTGCGGGATCAGAAGAAGGTGATGTGCAGTCGGTACGCCGACAAACGCTCTGCCGATCGAGGCGGTGAGGATCGATTTCAGGGCCTTGCGTCCTGCTGCGCCGCACGTTGCCAGCGTATCCAGCGCCTGACTGCCGATCGTGTCAGAGACCATCATAGGTTCCAAAAGCCCGTTGTTTGCCGCAATGCCGGCGTTTCGCGACCCGTCGGTGGCCTCGACTCACCCGATGTGGAGCCCCGGCAATATGATTATACAATGCCGGCCGCTCCGTCACAGCGGCTATTCTTAATGGTTCTACCGCTCAGAATAGCCTTCCCCTGCGGTGTATCGTCCCCTTGCCTTGCGGTTTTCCCCGGCTTCCCGCACAGGATTTCATGCGTGTAGCAATTCATTTTGGCGCGTTTCCGGATTTGCAGCTATAGACCGGCGAAATCGGTGCGCCGATTCCTTTGGTGCGGAATGCGAGGTCCATAATGGGTGCGGAATCCTTCAGGCGGGGTCTATTGAGGCCGACGGGGCCTGTCTGCTCGATTCGCATAAGACGATGCTGCCGAAGGCCCCGTCTCCGCAAAGCGGGTCTGAGAAAGAGAGCGGGGACGCCGCCGGTCGACGGCCTCCTCCAGAGAGCTGTTCGTAGCCGAATGCATACCTCCTTATGCAGAGTACGAGCAAAGCTAGACTAATCGCATCATGCGTTGCACAATCACAACAGCCGATAAAAATACGTAAAATTTCGTGCAAATTGCGGGAAATGTCATCGCGCGATTGTTGTCAATCAATACAATGGTGATACAAAGAGCGCCAAGTTGTTTCAAGCTGATGCGTTGCAGCCTAGTTCTTCATGTATTGGATGAGTTCTAGGTGCAGCTTGTACACGCAGCGCCAAGTCTAAAACTGTAAGTCGATAAGCTTACCAGTTAACCAATTCTGAGGATTTGTACGATTTCAGCATTAAAAATTTGTTTTTGCGCCGCACAGTGCCTTGCGGAAAAGTGAAAGACCGATATAATCCGTAAACAAACTTTAGCTTTCGTTCATCATAGCGGCGGTGCCGAAGAAGCCCGCTACGGCCGGACGGAGTTGGACATGAGCGTCATTTGCAGCGCGGCTAGTCATTTTTATGTAAAGAATAGCCGACTTCCGAAACCAAAGACTGTCCGTGTTCCGCCCGCCATTTGCTTGACAGGTCAGTCTTGCTGCGGGGATTTGGCCGTCCTGCATCGGGCGCAAAATCATTCGGGGAGGCGTGTGCGAAGCTTGGTGGTTAGCCGAAAGCACAGGGAGGCACAGTTAGAGCGCGGCTTGTAAATCCAAATGACCGTGCAATCGGGCCTGGTCGATCTGGCCGGTTGCGAAGTTCTAAACGCATCACCTTTTTGAACGTAAATGATCTTCATAGCGTCTTAACAATAACATTTATCAAACTCGCTCCAATAGGGCACGTCTCACGGGGACATGTGGAATGGCATCGGTTTCTGAGTTGGTGGCACGTAATTTTGCCGAGAAGCATGGTGAAGCCACCGCTAACAGCCAGGGATTTGCACTTCGCGACCGCGAAAATGCAGATCGAAATATAGCAGAATGTAAATCAATCATTCGTCCTGCCGCTTTTGGCCAAATGCAGTCTGCTGCTACGATGAATTGGCCTGCTGAGGCGCTGCTTGCGGCTTACAGCCGGCCCATCGGCGGATGGGGTAAGCGGGCCTTAGACGTCATGATTTCCTTGACGTCCATCATTCTGATGGCGCCGATCATGATGGTCGTCGCCGGTCTGATCTACCTGACCATGGGCAGGCCCATTCTGTTTTGGCAGCAGCGAGTCGGATTCGGGCTGGACTCGTTTCGTTGCTTTAAATTCCGCACCATGGTGACGAATGCAGATGCGTGTTTGCGGCGTCATCTTGAGGATTGTCCGGAGGCTGCACGAAGTTGGTCGGAGACTCAGAAGCTGAAGGCAGACCCCCGCGTCACTCCGCTCGGGCATATTCTCCGGAAATCGAGTCTCGATGAATTGCCGCAGCTCTTCAATATCCTGCGCGGCGATATGAGTTGCATAGGCCCGAGACCCGTCCCGATGAGAGAATTGACGGATCGGTATGGGCCGGCGGCGCGCGATTATATAAGGGCCAAGCCGGGCCTGACCGGCCTGTGGCAGGTGAACGGGCGCAGTGGAACGAGTTATGCTCACCGCATCAAATGCGATCGATATTATGTCCGCCGCTGGTCGTTCCTGCTTGACCTGCGCATCCTGTTGAGGACCATTCCCGCAGTCCTGAAATTTGATGAAACATCCTGATCTGTCACGAGGCGCATATATCGTCTTTTGCGACCCGCCGGCTCATCATTGATCCTTCCATGGGCCGGGGTCGACCTTATCATCAGCGATCGTGTAAGCAGATCCGAATCCTTGCGCGAGCAGGGGGCTCGTGTTTCTGCTTTTCATCCGCGGTGCTATGAGCCACCGCAAGAATTTTGGTTATTTGAGCCATCCGCTCACGGAAATTTCGGAAAAGCGCATATATTCGTCTCAGTCTAATGAAGATTCGCGTTATTAGCAGGGCTGATACCAGCCTATAAGCATATTTGCAAAAGAAGTGAGGCGGACAAGGCAATGGCAACGCAAGTCTTTCCGGTAATTCTTTGCGGCGGCTCAGGGACCCGGCTGTGGCCGCTGTCGCGTGCTATGTATCCGAAGCAATTTATTCCATTTCTGAATGGCGGCGACGGGACATTGATCGCCGCGACCCTGCGAAGGCTTACGCCCGATCTGGGTTTTGCCGCGCCGACCCTCTTGTGCAACAACGATCATCGATTTCTGCTGCGAGAGGAACTCGACCGCGCGGGCGTCGAACCGCGGGAAATCCTTCTTGAGCCGATGGCGCGGAATACCGCTCCTGCGATCGCGGCTGCGGCTTTGTCGATCATTGAGCAGTCGCCGGATGCCGTTCTCGCCGTTATGCCGTCCGATCATGTCATTGACGATGCGGGCGGATTTGCGAGCGCTGTCAACCGGGCGAGTCAGATTGCGGCCGAAGGCAATCTCGTGCTGTTCGGAATCAAACCCAATGCTCCGCATACGGGCTATGGCTATATTCGGAAAGGTCGTTTGCTCAACGGCACTGAGGACAGCGGCTGGCAGGTCGAAACCTTCGTCGAAAAGCCTGATCTGCCGACCGCCGAACGCTATCTGGCAGATGGCAGCTATTTCTGGAACAGCGGGATCTTCGTGCTGCCTGCCGCAGTATTTCTGGATGAGCTGAGCCACTTTTCCCCCGACATCGTCGAATATGCGCGGGCGGCGCTTAATGCCGCCGAACTCGACCTCGGCTTTCGGCGGCTCGACGGTGCAGCCTATGCCCAGTGTCCCAACATCTCGGTCGACTATGCCGTCATGGAGAAGACGTCCAGGGCGGCCATGCTGCCGCTTGATGTGTCCTGGAGCGATCTCGGTTCGTGGAATTCGATGTGGGAGGTGTCGCAGCACGACGCGGACGGCAATGTCACGCGGGGTGACACCATGCTCGTCGATACCCACAACAGCTATGTCCACTCCCAAGGTGCGCTGGTTTCGACGCTAGGAGTGGACGATCTGATCATCGTCCATACTCCGGACGCCATGCTGGTGGCGAAACAGGATCGGGCGCAGGATGTCGGCAAGCTGGTTGCACAGCTCAAGCGGTCGAACCGGCGTGAGCATGAGCAGCATGTCCGCAATTACCGGCCTTGGGGCTATTTCGAGACATTGAGTCTTGGGCCGCGCTTTCAGGTCAAGCTGCTGCATGTGAAGCCGGGCGCGCAATTGTCGCTCCAGATGCACCACCATCGATCCGAGCATTGGGTGGTGGTCAAAGGAACGGCCATGGTGACTTGCGATCAAGAGCAAAAGCTGGTTTGCGAAAATGAGTCGGTTTATATCTCTGCCACCCAGTGGCATCAGCTAGAAAATCCGGGGAAAGTTCCGTTAGAAATCATCGAGGTCCAGATCGGCAGCTATCTCGGCGAGGATGACATCCTGCGTAAGGACGATATTTATCACCGCGGGGCACATGAGACGAAATAGGGACGGCTGTCTTTCAGCCCCCGTGCCGCCGTTCTCAGCGATGAGGCGCAATCCACAGTGATACCGTCGATCGAGGGGCTTATCGTCGCGGCATCTTTGCTTCTCATCGGCTATTTGCTGGGTGCGCCCCTCATTATCGGCCTTTTTGCATCGCTGCCATTCGGCTCGACGGCGTTCGCAACGCTGACCGCCTTAGGCGGTTCGTCGCCTCTCATTTATACGCTGTTCGCCGC
>Ga0315553_10000178_pt1 | contig 56298 bp, 49 predicted proteins | sample SalMarSW160140MG_FD_203099 | JGI IMG/M metagenome (GOLD analysis project Ga0315553, IMG submission 203099) | Salt marsh sediment microbial communities from the Plum Island Ecosystem LTER, Massachusetts, United States - Salt Marsh Sediment SW1601-40 ...
ATGATTTGCGAATCGAGACGCAATGCTCTGTCCACCGGTGTTGCAGCACCTTCGCGCATTAGGTGCTCGGCCACAAGCTCGCGGCTGATGTCCGATGGAGCAATCCAATCCTCTTTCAGTTGCGTTTGCAGGGTCTCATGGCTGCGGTCGAAAAAAACCTTTGCGTAATCCGCAAACACGTCGTTGGAGCTGGCAAGCGGCGGGTACCAGTGATAGCCGCCGAAAACCTCGTCCGCCCCCTGACCGGACTGGACCACCTTGATATGCTTGGCCACCTCCCGGCTGAGCAAGAAGAAGCCGATGTTGTCGTAGGAGACCATCGGCTCCGACATGGCGCGTATCGTGTCGGGCAACGCGCCGATGAGATCGCTGGAAGGCACGAAGATTTTGTGGTGGTTCGTCTGGAAGGTCTTGGCGATCAGATCCGAATAGACGAATTCATCGCCCTTCTCGTTGTTGGCCTCCTCAAAGCCGATGGAAAAGGTCATCAGATCCTTCTGACCTTCCTCGGCGAGAAGTCCGACGATGACGCTGGAATCGACGCCGCCCGAGAGCAGCACGCCAACCGGAACGTCGGCGACCATGCGCCGACGCACCGCCGTGCGTAGGGCATCCAGCACGCGGTCGCGCCAGTCCTGTTGCGTCAGCCCGCTGTCGGCGGCCTTGCGATCGTAGTCCGGCGCCCAAAAGACGCGGTCGCGATAGGAGCCGTCGGCGGCAATGTGCCGGACGGTGGCGGGCGGCAGCTTGCGCACGCCCTTGAGGATCGTGCGCGGGGGCGGGACCACCGCGTGGAAGGTCATGTAGTTGTGAAGGGCCTCGCGATCGATTGAGGTATCGATGTCGCCGGCTTTCAGAAGCGCGGGCAGCGTGGAGGCAAAGCGCAGAGACTGGCGGCCGTTGGCATAGTAGAGCGGCTTGATGCCGAAACGGTCGCGCGCCAGCGTCACCGCGCCCGTCGCGCGCTCGGAAATCGCAAACGCGAACATGCCGTGGAAACGCTCCACGCACGCGTCGCCCCAAGCGTGAAACGCCTTGAGGATGACTTCGGTATCGCCGTCGGAAAAGAAGCGGTAGCCCTTGGCCTGCAGCTCCGCGCGCAGCTCGGGATAGTTATAGATGCAGCCGTTGAAGACGACCGACAGCCCCAGCTCGGAATCGAGCATCGGCTGGGCGGCCTTTTCTGACAGATCGATGATTTTCAGGCGCCGGTGGCCGAAGGCGATAGAACCTTGCGCAATGATGCCGCTGCCGTCAGGGCCGCGCGGCGCAAGCGTTTTCGTCATTCTCGACACCACGCCGGTGTCGGCAAAGCTCCCGTCAAAACGGATTTCTCCGGCTATTCCACACATGCCAGAACGTCGTTTCCCTGCCTGTTGCGGACGAAGCGCCAGCCCTAGCCGATTGTGCGCTGCAATACCAGCAGCGCAAGGCCAAGTTTGTTGCGTCTTGATTAGAGCAAAAATAATTTGATGTCAAATGATTTTAAGTGTAACGATTATCCGGCCATCGAGGGAGGAGCACCTTGCGCGAAGCCGCCGGCACGCAAATGGACGAGGCAGCGAAGGTCATGAAATCGATCCGGCGCATCGTGCGCGCGATCGACATGCGCTCCAAGAAGGTTGCGCGCGAGACGGGCCTCACCATCCCGCAGATCGTCGTTCTGCATGCGGTCAGGGAGCTCGCCATGGTGACGACGGCGGCGCTGTCCAAACGGGCCGATCTCAGCCCCGCAACGACTGTCACCATTCTCGACAAGCTGGAAAGCCGCGGGCTCGTGACGCGGCAGCGCAGCGCTATCGACCGGCGCATCGTGCACACGGCCCTGACCGACCGCGGCACCCAGATTCTTCGCGATGCGCCGCCTGTGTTTGACTGGGTGTTCAGCAAAGGCTTCGCCGAGCTGTCGGACGCCGATCGCTGCAAGATCATCGAGGCCTTCCAGACGGTGGCGGACCTGCTCGACGCAAGCCATCTGCCTCTCGACCTCGGCAGCGATTATCCCGCCGCTGGCTGACGAGCGCCGCGTAATCCGTCCATTCCCTTCCGCAGCAATTTGTGGCGCCGGCACGCCGTTGCTATCCTTCGCCTCTGCGTCCCCCGGCGTTCAAGCCCCAGTGCCCGATGAGTCCCGGCGGTCCCCCACCAATCTACGAGGTTCCTGCATCATGCCCACCAAATCCGGTCCGCCTTCAGAGCGGGAGCTCCATGAAATCGTGGGCGCGCTCGATGTCCTTTTCACTTTGCGCGAAGAGTTCGCGCAGTGGCTCGAGGAAGCTCAAGACGAAACGCGCAAAGAAGAGCTGGAAAATGTTTACCGCCACGTCGCGGCGATGGAGGAGGAGTTTCAGCGCCGGCGCGAGGAGGCGGAGCGCAAGTTAAAGGCCGGCTAGCCGCGGCCCTGCGCCTAGTCAACCGGCGAGCGCGCGCACGGCCTCCGCCATCGCTTCCGCGACGCCAGGCTCCGTCATGCAGTGGCCGACGCCTTCCATCAGCTGCAGACGGCACGCGGGCCACGCCTGCTTGAGCGCGTAGGCGCTTTTGGGCGGGCACAGCAAATCGTAGCGTCCCTGCACGATGACGCCCGGGATACCCTCGAGCCGGCCGGCATCGCGCAAGAGCTGGCCCGGCTTGAGGAAAAAATCATTGCGCATGTAGTGCGCCTCGATGAGCGGCGTCGGCGGAAGGCGGCCTTCGTTCGCCGGGGCAGAGGCAAGGCGCGTTTGCGATGGCGCGAGCTTAGAGAGCGCGCGCTCATAGGCGTTCCACATGCGCGCTGCAGGTCCGTTGAGCGCGGGATCGGAGCTGGTGAGCCGCGCGAGATAGGCTGCGAGCGGGTCGGCCCGCTCGGCTGCGGGCAGAAAGTCGACGAAATCGGCGAACAGATCGGGGCGGAACAGTTTCGGGCCCTCGATGAAGGCCCACTCCGCCTCCGCTCGCGTGCCCAAGAAGATCGCGCGCAAAACGAGCCCGCTCACGCGGTGGGGGAACTCTTCGGCATAGCGCAGCGCCAGCGTCGAGCCCCACGAGCCGCCGACAACGAGCCACTTGTCGATGCCGAAGTGCGCGCGAATGCACTCGATGTCGGCAACCAGATGGTCGGTGGTGTTGGCCTTGAGCGACAAATAGGGGTGGCTGCGCCCGGCGCCGCGCTGATCAAACAGAAAGGCATGGACCCGGTGCGGGTCAAACAGGGCCCGGTGCGCGTGCTGGGCGCCGCTGCCCGGTCCGCCGTGCAGGAACAGGGCCGGGATGCCGTCCTTGCAGCCGACCTCCTCGACGTAGAGCCAATGGCCGTCGCCCACCTTGAGCATCACTGCATCGAAGGGGCGCAAGGCTTCTGAGGATTGCGTTGCTGCCGTCATGAGTTGCCGGAAAGCTCGTGGCACAGCTCGAGGAGACACACAACTGTCATCTCAGCGTTAGCCTGCGCTGAGCGTAGCGAGCCGGGGATGACCGGCTCACCGCCAGACAAGCTTGAATAGGATCGTGTGAGGCACGAAGGTGGCGTTAATCGGCCGTTCCATCGCGGCACCATTGAGCACTCTGGGGCAACGTCTAAGTGCTTGCCTACTCCAGTTTCTCCCAGGTCCATTTTCCGTCGTGATAGCGCACCAAGACATCGCAGCTCATGCCGCTCGTGTAATTCTCGCTTGGATCGGGCTTGCACTCGGGGCGGCCGCCGTAGATCTTGGCGACAAGGAACTTGAGCGGGCCGTAAGAATTGCCGAAGCTGATGTAGCGATCGTACAGGTGCTCGTCGAAAATCTTCTGCCAGCGCCTCTCGCCGACCTCTCTCCAAATCTGAAAATCGCAACCGCGATTGGTGCAGTTCGCACCTGCCATCCGGCGGCTGCATAGATACTCGGCGTCGACGATCAGATCTTGCTGGCCGTCCTTATCGATATCGACTTCGACGATACCCTGCATCGAATCATCGGCAACGGGGTCTTCGGCGAGGTCCTTGCAGCGGCCGCGGATTTCTTTGACGTAGCTGCGCAGCTCCGCGGGAAGCTCCTGGAATTTAACTGGTTGGTACTGCGCAATTGAGACGCCGGCCTGAAACGATAGCATTAAAGCCGCAAGCCCCGCCGCGAGCGTGAGACTCTGCACTGCGCTTGCGCGCCTGGCCTGCCGATTGTGTGACATATCTGAATGCTCCCCAAGGCAATCTCACCGCACCCGTGCGGCATCGGATGGAAGGGTGGCCTCGGCCATTAAGGCCGCGCGATCGGCTTGGCTGCAAGACAAGGCTCGGCGACGATCCCAACAATGGGGGATTATCGTTAGTGCCAGTGGTTACCGGCTTTCTGCACGTACAGGCCGCTGGACGCGCCCTACCGCGCTCCCAGTGACGGCTGGAATTACTTTCCGAGCACGCGGCCGGCAACCGCGTCGAGCTTCTTCATCAGCGCGGGGTCGCGCGCCTCGGGCGCGGTGATGATCGCCACATCGAGCGCTCGATCGGAGCCGATCGGGCAAGGGCGATGCTCGCGCGGAAACTGGGCGGCCAGCCGGTGCACGAGCCGGTGCGCCTTCTCGGTGTTGTCCTTCATCACGGCGATGATCGAGGCGACATCGACGTGGGCGTGCTCCTCGTGCCAGCAATCGTAGTCGGTCACCATGGCGACGGTGGCGTAGCAGATCTCCGCCTCGCGCGCGAGCTTGGCTTCCGGCATGTTGGTCATGCCGATCACGTCGCAGCCCCAGCTGCGGTAGAGAAAGGATTCGGCGCGCGTTGAGAACTGGGGGCCTTCCATGACGAGGTAGGTGCCGCCCGTCGTCGTGGCGATGCTCTCCGCCTTGGCCGCCGTCTCGACCGCTGCGACCAGAAGCGGGCTCACCGGGTGCGCCATCGAGACGTGGGCGACGCAGCCCTCGCCGAAGAAGCTCTTCTCGCGGGCGAACGTGCGGTCGATGAACTGGTCGGGCAGCACGAAATGGCCGGGCGGATACTGATCCTTCAGCGAGCCGCAGGCCGAGATTGAGACGAGGTCGGTGACGCCGGCCCGCTTCATAGCATCGATGTTGGCGCGGTAGTTGATATGGGTGGGCGAGATACGATGCCCGCGCCCATGGCGCGGCAGGAAGCGGAAGGGCAGGCCATCGAGCTCGGCGAACAGGATTTCATCGGAGGGCGCGCCCCAGGGGCTGGAAACCTTCTCCCAGCGGAGGTTCTCGATGCCCGGCAACTGATAGAACCCGCTGCCGCCGATGATCCCCAGAACAGACTTGCTCACCGCCCTCTCCCCTGGCCTCGCCGCCGCGTCCACTGAAAGTGGAGCGGGCCTCGTATCGCATGGCAGCATGCGGGCGAAAAGCGAAAAGCCGGCCCGCTATTATCCGCACCTGTCATTTCGTGCGCGATGCAGCGTCATAGCGGTGCATCGCAGACACGGGATTTTGCAGCCAAGCGCGGCGCCAGCGACAAGATCCCGGATCTTCCCCGGCACTCCCATGCGCTCGGCCGGGGTCGTCCGGGATGACGGGTAAAACGGCTAGTGCTTCAGGCGGCTCCAGATGCGCCTCTTGACGAGGTAGACCAGCAGGGTCGTGATCACCAGATAGAACAGCACCTGCCAACCAAGCCGTTTGCGCGCATCAAGATTGGGATCGGACGCCCAGGCGAGAAAGGCGGTGATGTCGCGCGCATTCTGCTCGAACGAGGCCTTGGAGCCGGCGTCGGGCTGGTACTCGATCACGCTGTCCGGAGACAGGGGCGGCGGCATCGCCAGCTGGTGCCCTGGGAAGCCGACGTTGTAGTACATGCCATCCTGCAGCTTGTTGCAGGTGTCAGGCTTGCCGTCCTCGCCCGGACTCACCGTGGCGCAGCGCTCGATCCCGGTCTTGTCGCCCACCTCGGTCCCGGAGACCTCGACAAGACGTCCCGCCGCAGCCTGCTTGAAAGCGGGCGGCTGGTCCGCATAGCCCGTGAGCAGCGCATAGACGTAATTGGCGCCGCCCTCTTGGTAGCCCCTTGCAACATCAACCAGCATCCACAGCCAGTGGCTGTACCAGGGCGCGTGGCTTTCCAAATTGCGCGCCTTGACGATAAGCGAAAGGTCGGGCGGCAGGGCGCCGTTTTGCGCGGCGCGGGCTTGCTTGTCGTTCTTGTAGGGGCCGATGATGGGATCGGCCAAGCCCGGGAGGCGCTCAATTGGGTTGCCCTCGTCGTCGAGCACGCCAGAAATCTGATAGGGCCACGTGGTTGCGAGCTCCTTGACCGCCGCCTCGGGGAACTCGGGCCCACCCGGCTCCGCGAGATTGCGGAACCTGACGCGCTTCAGGCCGTGGCAGGCCGTGCAGACCTGCTGGAAAACTTGGAATCCGCGCTGCAACTGTGCCCTGTCGTACTGGCCGCCAAGGCCCGCAAACGGCCATTCCTGGCGTGCGGCCGCGTGTTCTTCCGCGATCTCTTCGGCATGGACGAGCGCCGCGCCGGCCAGCGCCGCGAGAGCAAGCAGGCCTACCGCAGCGAAGTGCCAAGCGGGGTCTGGTCTTTTCATCGGATCGCCCCCTCCAGTCGCTTTACACCGCGTTTGGCGCGCGCTGCGCCGCGTCGCCGCCCAACACCGCCTCGGTAATGGAGCCGGGCAGCTTCCTCGGTCTTTCCAACAAGCCAGCGAGCGGCATCACGACCAGGAAGAAAGCAAAGTAGTAGGCCGTGAAGATACGAGCCCACAGCACATACGCACCCTCCGGAGGCTTGGAGCCGAGATAACCAAGCGCCAGGCACGTGAAGACGAACAGCCAGAAGAACCACTTGAAGGCCGGCCGGTATTTTGCCGACCGCACGCGACTTCTATCCAGCCACGGCACAAACAACAGAACGCCGATGGAGGAGAACATGGCGATGACGCCAAAGAGCTTGGAAGGTATAGCGCGCAGGATGGCGTAGTAGGGCAGGAAATACCATTCCGGCACGATGTGGGGCGGCGTCACCAGGGGATTAGCGGGGATGTAGTTGTCCGCGTGGCCGAGATAGTCGGGCAAATAGAAGGAGAACCAGGCAAACAGCAAAAGGAAAATGGACATGCCGAAGGCGTCCTTCGATGTGGCGAAAGGATGCATGGGCACCGCGTCCGACTTCATCTTTATGTCGAGCCCGGTGGGGCTGTTCTGCCCAACGAGGTGCAGCGCCCATAGGTGCAGGCCGACCAATCCTGCAATCACGAAGGGGAGGACATAGTGCAGGCTGTAGAAGCGGTTGAGGGTCACGCCCGACACGGCATACCCGCCCCAAAGCCATTCGACGATCGTGGTGCCGAGGCCCTTGATGACGCTGTCGAGCGAGGAGAAAAGATTGGTGATAACGGTGACCGCCCAGAAGCTCATCTGACCCCACGGCAGCGAGTAGCCCATGAAAGCGGTCGCCATCATCACGACGAAGATCAGCACGCCGATGATCCAAAGCACCTCGCGCGGGGTCTTGTAGGAGCCGTAGTAGAGGCCGCGGAAGATATGGATGTAGGCGGCGAGGAAGAACATCGAAGCGCCGACCGCGTGCAGATTGCGCAATAGCCAGCCGAAGTTGACGTCGCGGCGGATCTTTTCGATTGAATCGAAGGCGTCGTCCGCGCTCGCCTGATAGTGCATGGCGAGCACGATACCGGTCACGATTTGCGCCATCAGAAAGAACGTCAGGATGCCGCCAAAGGTCCAGAGGTAGTTGAGGTTGCGGGGCGTGGGGAAGTCGATGAATTGCGTGTGCATCAGGCGGCCGATCGGCAGCCGCTCATCCATCCACTTTGCAAAGCGTGACTTTGGTTGGTAGGTCGATTCGTGGAGAGCCATGTGGCTCGCGCTCCTCAGCCGATCTTGATCTTGGTGTCGGAGATGAAGTCGTAGACAGGGACCTCGAGATTGCGCGGCGCAGGCCCTTTGCGAATCCGCCCGGCGGTATCGTAGTGCGAACCATGGCAGGGGCAGAACCAGCCGCCGTAATCCCCCTTCTTGTCGCCCAGCGCCTGGCCCTTGGGAATGCAGCCTAGGTGCGTGCAGATCCCGACCATGATGAGCCAGTTCTCATGCCCGGTTATAGTGCGGTTCAAATCGGTGGCGAGCGCGGTCTCGGGCAGGGCATCGTTGCGCGCATATTCGTCCCGCAACTCCTTGACGTCGACCGCCTTGGCGCGCGCGATCTCCTCTTCGGTGCGGTGGCGGATGAAGACCGGCTTACCTCGCCACAGCACGGTGATCGCCTGGCCGACTTTGATGGGCGCAATGTCGACCTCGATCGAGGCCAAGGCCTGCGCGCCGGCGTCCGGATTCATCTGGGCGATGAACGGCCACAGGCTCGCAGCGCCGCCCACGGCGGCGAAGGCGGCGGCCGTAAGGAAGAGAAAATCCCTGCGGTCAGGTTCTTGGGCGTCAATTGCCACGGGGGGCCTCCGCTCTCGATCGCTTGACAGAAGGTGCGCCGCATCGAACTCCACCAGCCGCCTGACAACGGCCGGTTAATGCCCTGCGCCCGAGGCCGCACGCCCGGACTCAGTCGTGATCAACTGATTGGTCTATAGATCCAGGCGATTTGCCATGTGGTTTTTTGACATTGTTCCCGGCGCCCCTCAACCCTCGACAGCGACAAATGCGGAGGCAATTTGGCGCACGGGCTCAACGGGCCCGAGTCAAAACCTATGCCGCGGCTCGACTTCCCGCCCGCCGTTCATCGCGGCTCTCAACTGATTTGGATGAGGTCCCAGCACCGCCTGGCGAGCCGCCAATCGTTGCCCTCACTCGGCGGCGTCCTGCGCAAGGAACCCGCCCGACTGGCGCGCCCACAACTCGGCATAGAGGCCGCCGCGGCGCAGCAGCTCGGCGTGGCTACCCTGCTCGATGATGCGGCCCTGATCCATGATCACGAGGCGGTCCATGGCGGCAATCGTCGACAGGCGATGGGCGATGGCGATCACCGTCTTGCCGCTCATCAAGTTCGTGAGCTGCTCCTGGATCGCCGCTTCGACCTCCGAGTCGAGCGCGCTCGTCGCCTCATCGAGGATGAGGATGGGGGCGTCCTTCAGAAGCACGCGGGCGATGGCGATGCGCTGGCGCTGTCCCCCCGACAGCTTGACGCCGCGCTCACCCACGTGGGCCTCATAGCCCTTGCGGCCCTTGAAATCCTCGAGCGCGTCGATGAAGCCGTCCGCGGCCGCCTTTTTTGCGGCCGCGATCGCCTCCGCGGCTTCGGCATGCGGTCGCCCGTAGAGAATGTTGTCCATGACCGAGCGGTGCAGGAGCGAGGTGTCCTGAGTCACCATGCCGATCTGGGCGCGAAGCGAGTCCTGGGCCACGTGCGCGATATCCTGACCGTCGATGAGAATGCGCCCGCCGTCCAGATCATAAAAGCGCAGCAGAAGACTGACGAGCGTCGACTTGCCGGCGCCGGAACGGCCGACCAGCCCGACCTTCTCGCCGGGTGCGATCGCGAGTGCCAGATCCTCGATGACGCTGCCGCGGCCGGTTACCTCGTGCAGCCCGTAGTTGAAGCGAATATGATCGAAGCGGATCTCGCCTTTGCTCACGGCAAGCGGCTTGGCGTCGGCGCTATCCACCACGGTGCGCTCGCGGGCAATCGTTTCCAGGCCGTCCTGCACCACGCCGATGTTCTCAAACAGGCCGGCGACCTCCCACATGATCCAGTGGGACATGCCCTGCAGGCGCAAGACCAAGCCGACGGAGAATGCGATGGCGCCGGTGGTCACCGCGGCGAACGACCACAGCCAGATCGATGTGGCGGTCACGGAAAACAGAAGCAGCGCGTTGAGCGCGTTCAAAGCGATAGTCAGCAGCGTCACCAGCCGCAACTGCCGATGCACAGTGTTGAGGAACAGACCCATGCTGTCCTGAGCGTAGGCATCCTCGCGCTCGGCGTGAGCAAACATCTTGACTGTGGAGATGTTGGTGTAGCTGTCGACGACGCGGCCGGTCATGATCGAGCGGGCATCGGCCTGCTCGTGCGAGATGCGTGCAAGGCGGGGCACGAAGTAGAACATCGCGCTCAAGTAGCCGGCGAGCCACAGAATGAGTGGCGCAGAGAGGCGCAAATCGCTCGATGCAAAGAGGATCACGGCCCCGGTGAAATAGATCGCCACGTACAGCAGCACCTCGGCGATCTTCATAACGACCTCGCGCACGGCGATCGAGGTCTGCATCACCTTGGCGGCCACGCGCCCGGCATAGTCGTTATGGAAAAACTCCATGGACTGGCGCAGCACGTAGCGGTGTGCCTGCCAGCGCGTGCGCATGGTGAAGTTGCCGAGGATTCCCTGGTGGATCACGGACTCATAGAAAAACTTCAGAATCGGCAGCACGACCAGCACGATGATGGCCATGGCGATGAGGAAGCCGGCGTGGTCCGACCAGAAGGTTGCGTGATCGGCCTTGGACAGCCAGTCCACCAGATTGCCGAGAAAGCCGAAGAGCGAAACCTCGATGAGGGCGACCGCGGCGGCCAGCGCCGATGACGCGGCGATGAGCGGCCAGAACGGCCGCGTGTAATGGAGGATGAAGCTCCAGAACGTCGTCGGCGGCATCCCCGGCGGCTCGGCCGGAAATGACTCCCTGCGTGTCTCCAGCCAGCTGAAAAGGCGGGCGATCATGAGTGGGCTCCGGATCCCTAAGGGATCATCGCACGGTCGCAAACGGGCCAAACCGCCGCGCACGAGCGTGTAAAATTCCGGTCTTGGGGGCAGGTAGCGGGATGCCTCCCTAGACATCGCTGCCCCGGATATATAGGGGGAATTGCGCCAACAAAAGGGGCGGATTGCGAGAATGACAGAGCTGCAACAGCCCGCGCGCGAAAGTCCGGACCTCGCCGCCCGCAAGACGGGCGCCAAGGCCTGGTTCGAGGAGCTGCGCGCTCAGATCTGCGCAAGCCTTGAGACGCTGGAGGACGAGCTGCCGGACAGCGCGCCCTTGGCCGACCAAGCGCCGGGGCGCTTTGAGCGCACACCGTGGGAGCGCACGGACCACACGGGACAACCCGGCGGCGGCGGTCTCATGAGCCAGATGACGGGACGCGTATTTGAAAAGGTCGGGGTGCACACCTCGACGGTTTATGGCGAGTTCGCCCCCGAGTTCCGCGCTCACATCCCCGGCGCCGAGGATCACCCGAAATTCTGGGCTTGCGGCATCTCGCTGATCGCGCATCCGCAGAGCCCCAACGTGCCGGCCGTGCACATGAACACGCGCATGGTCGTGACGTCGAAATGGTGGTTCGGGGGCGGCGCCGATCTGACGCCGGTGCTCGAGCGGCGGCGCACGCAGGCCGATGCCGACACCCTCGCCTTCCACGCGGCCATGCACGGGGCCTGCGCGCCGCACGCGGTCGCCGACTATGCCCGCCTCCGCAAGTGGTGCGACGAGTACTTTTACCTGCCCCACCGCAAAGAGATGCGCGGCGTCGGCGGCATCTTCTACGACTACCTAACGCCGCCGGAGGCGGACGGCGGCTGGGACGCGGCCTTCGCCTTCACGAAGGATGTGGGCCGCGCCTTTCTCCAGGTCTATCCCATGCTGGTGCGCGGCAACTACCAAATGCCCTGGAGCGAAGCCGACCGCGAGGAGCAGCTTCAGCGCCGCGGCCGCTACGTCGAGTTCAACCTGCTGTACGACAGGGGCACGGTGTTCGGCCTCAAGACCGGTGGCAACGTCGAGGCGATCCTGTCCTCGATGCCGCCGGTGGTGAAGTGGCCGTGAGATGGGCTCCGCAGTAGGCCTTCGCGACAGGCGGACGGCCCGCAGCGTGTACGATCACCGCCACGGCAGCTTTTCCTGACGCGCCGCGTCGAAGGCCTGCGCAAACTCGACCGCTCCGGGCTTCTGCGAGCTGCTGTCCATGCGACGCGTGAATTCGGCCAGAAGCTCGGCCGACGTCTTCCCGATGACCATCTTGTTGCGGTAGTAAGCACCGCGCGCAAAGAAATTAGGCGCCGGCGCCGTAAGGCCGGCTGGCTGCATCATCTCCAGTCCCGTCGCCGGACCCGACAGGTTCATGAGCTCGATCTCCTCGCCCGACAGGTTGGTGATGCCCTTTCTGGCCGCGAAATCCTTGAGACCCTTGAGCTTCACCGATTGCAGCCACGGCCCGATGTCGCCGTCGAGGTTGATGGCGTGCATGCCGTAGCCGCGCGGCGTTTTCGCAAGGTCTAGGTGGCGGTACCAGTCGTTGGGCACTGAGTTGGCGACGCGCTGCATCCGCTGCAGCGCGGCGATCTTGTTCTTCAACTCGTAGGCACGGGCGGGATCACGCGTCGTCTCGGCCATCTTCCTGAGGCGCGAGATGAAATTCGTTCCGCTATTGACCAGCTCGCCGATCGTGTTGGCGTGCAAGAGCTGCGCGTATCCAAGCGCGGAGGAGAGCGGCTGCCCCTTCTTGGTGAAGGGATTGACGCCGGACTGCGTGTCCGCGGTGCCGTTGCCGCCCGTCTCCAGAGCGTAGACGCGCACCACTTGCTCTTTGGTCAGGCCAAGCGCCAGCGATTCCTCCGCATAGCGCCGCTTGAACTCGCGCTCGGAGATGCGCGTCGGCTCGAAGCCATAGTATTTCTTGGCGGCCGCCAGAAAATCGTCGATCCCAGGCATCGGCCGCCTGGCCTCTTGGGGCCGTGCCTTTTCCTGCGCGGCGAGAAACCGCTTCCAGCGCCCATCGAGACCCGGGCTCAACTCCGGGCCCTTATACTCGGGTGGGAACGTCAGCACGAAATCGTCGGACGTATAGAGCATGCCGCTGGATCGCTTGGGGCGGCGCCCTTTGCGCTTGCGCTCGACCTCGTGCCAATAGGCATCGAGCCGGCGCTCAAAGTGCGCCTGCGCCGTCCGCCATTTCTTGAACTCCTGCTGCTGAGCAGGGCTCAAGGACGCCACGAAATCTGCAACCGATGCGGCCGGTGCCAGGGTTGCCGGCAGCAGGAAGAAAGCAACCAGCAGGCTTACCAACAACGAGCGCGTTAAAGGTAGGGTCGGCAAACGGGCCTCCAGGCAGCCGTGCTGCGAATCTCGTAAGGCTCGCGTGAGAGTTTGACGGTATCGTGGTTTACGCGAGCCTTAGCGTCGTGCCCTTCTTCGGTTGATTCGTAGCACGAACGGACGTGATATGATCTGGCCATGCAAGACGCGAGCGCCACCGCCGCATCGCCCTTTTCGGAGGCGGGTTTTCGGCTGCTTGCCGGGCGGGCGCTTCATCAAGCCCCTCCGGTCAATCCCTTGAGCCCCGAGCCGGGCGATTTCGATCTCAACCCGGATCTTGCCGCCGAGTTGGCGACACACGTCCCACCGCGTCCGGCCGCGGTCCTGGTGCCCATTATCGCGCGGGCAGGCTTAAGCGTGCTTTTCACTCACCGCACCGACAGCCTACGCCATCACGCAGGCCAGATCTCGTTTCCCGGCGGCAAAGTGGAGCAAGAAGATCGCGACCCCGTCGCCACGGCCTTGCGCGAAGCGCAGGAAGAGATTGGGCTCGACCCCGCCTTCGTCGACCCTCTGGGCTACCTTGACGCCTATCGTACGGGAACCGGCTATCGTATCTTTCCCGTCGTCGCCGTCATCCGCGAGGGCTTTGGTCTCGCCCTCGATCCCCGTGAGGTTGCCGACGCGTTCGAGGTCCCGCTCGCCTTTCTGATGGATGCGCGCAATCACAAAACTCATATCCGCACTTTGGGTGGAGCCGAACGCCGATTCCATGCCATCCCCTTTCAACAACGCTACATTTGGGGCGCCACGGCTGGTATCATGAAGAATATGCACGAAAGGTTCTTTTCCGCATGATCCGCATCGTTGCCGAGAACATCTTGCTCTTCCTGCTGCCGACGATCATCTACGTCGCCTATGTCTATATGACGCGCGAGGAGAAGCCCGGCACGGCCCGCGTGCTCGATGACGCGCCGCTCATTTGGCTTTTCATCGCCGGCGCGGGCCTTGTCGTGGTGACGCTCCTGACGTTCGGATCGATGTCGGGCGGCAAGCCGGGGCAAATCTACACCCCGCCCATCCTCAAGGACGGCCACATCGAGCCGGGGCATCTCGAATAGTTGCGGAAAGCACAATGGCGCGCGCGAAAGATGGCGGCCGGCTTCCCGATTTGGCTGGCGCCGAATGGCTAAACCGGCCGGCGACGCGCGCGGTGTTTGCCGCCCTCGCCGCCGAGGGGGCCGAGGCGCGCGCCGTCGGCGGTGCGGTACGCAACGCGCTGATGGGAACCCTCGTCAAGGACGTCGATATCGCGACGACGGCGCTCCCGGCCAATGTGATGCGGCTCGCTGCGCAGGCCGGCCTGCACGCCGTCCCCACGGGCTTTGAGCACGGCACCGTTACGGTGGTTGCCAAGCACGTGCCCTTCGAGGTGACGACGCTCAGAAAGGATATCGAGACCTTCGGCCGTCACGCGCGCGTGACCTTCACCACCGATTGGACCGAGGATGCGCTGCGGCGGGACTTCACCATCAACGCGCTCTATTGCGGGCCGGAGGGGACCGTCCACGATCCGCTCGGCGGCTACCCCGACCTCGTGGCCCGGCGGGTGCGTTTCATCGGCGATGCCCGCCAGCGGATCCGCGAGGATTACCTGCGAACCCTGCGCTTCTTCCGGTTCCTGGCCGAATACGGGCACGGCGCCGGGCCCGATCCCGAGGGTCTTGCCGCGGCGATCGCCGAGAAGTCCGGGCTCTCCGACCTGTCGGGTGAGCGCATTCGCGCCGAGCTTTTACGCCTCTTGGGCGCCCCCGGCGCGCTCGAAGCGGTGCGCGCGATGGATGCTGCGGGCCTCCTGGAACCCTTGCTGGGCGTGCGCGGGAACGTCAACCGGCTCGCCCGACTCGACGCGATCGAGCAGGCGCTCCATCGTAGCCCCGATGCCGTGCTGCGGCTTGCGGCGCTCGCACTCGAAGAGACCAAAGGAGTTGCCGACCTGCAAGAGCGGCTGCGCCTGTCGGCGGCGGAGTCCTTGAGGCTCGTGCACGCCGGCACACACGCCGCTGCCTTCGAACCGCGCACAAGTGAGCAGGAGGCGCAAGCCTTTCTCTATCGCCATGGCATGCAGGCTTTCACCGATGGCGCGCTGATGGACTGGACCTGCTCCAGCGATGAGCCGGATAATGCGAACCGCATGCGCCGCCTTCGCTTGCCTGAGCGCTGGCAGGTGCCTTCGTTGCCGGTGCGCGGCGCCGATGTGCTTGCGCTCGGTGTGAGCTCGGGACCCGAGGTGGGCCGCGTGATCGCCGCCTTCGAGACGTGGTGGATCGCCCAAGGGTTTCCAACCGACCCTAAGCGGGTAGCGGCGAAGCTTGCCGAGCTTGCCCGCGCCTAGTTATCGGTTCGCAGACTGTCCGTTAAGGAGAGAACAGGCCCGATATTGCATCGGCAAGCGTCGGCGGGCCGCTGTATTGCTTCTTGCGCGCACGCCGGCGCTGCGCAGGCCCGCTCGTCGGCTCGGAGGAAGCGACACTTTCGTCCTCGTAGACCGGCGGCTGCTCGAAGCGGACGTTTCTTCCGCTAAGCGCGGCGGCAGTGCGGCCGTCGAGGCCATAGAAGTCGCCAAAGGTCCTGAGCTTGCCTTCGTTGTCGACACGCGCGGTGAAGTAGGTCACGTGGACGGGAATATGCGTGTCGAGCGCGACGTCGTTGCTGTAACTGCCAAACATGCTGCGCACCTTCTCAGGAGACCACCCCTTGTCCTCGCCGAGAATGATCTCCGCGAACCTGCGCGGATCCTGTATGCGCATGCAGCCGTGGCTCAGCGCCCGGAAGGTTCTGGAGAAGAGCTCCCGCTCCGGAGTGTCGTGCATGTAAACGTCGTGCTTGTTGGGGAACATAAACTTCACGTTCCCGAGCGGGTTTTTGGGCCCTGGCGGCTGCTGGAAACTGAACGCGCGGATGTCAACGCTGCTCCAGTCCACCTGATTGGGATCGATTGGACGCCCGTTGAAGTACACCTTGAGCTCGTAGGCATCGAGCACCGCCTGGCTTGAATAGCCGCCACCGAAGACGCCGAAGAAGCCGGCGCCCGAGCTCTTGCGCAACAGCGGCAACAGCTCCTTCCTCTTAATGCCGTCGGGCACGCCCCAGGACGGGTGGAAGACAACCGTCTTCATGTCTGCCGAGAACGACGGCGTCGGCCACGTCGGCTGCCCGACGATAATCTTGTCCGTATGGATGATCTTGCCGTCCTTGACGATGCGGGTGAGGGCCTCGGGCACATTGTCCCAGACATAAAGCTTGCCGAGATCTTCCGGCATCCAGCGCCAGCGCTCCATGTTGATGAGGATGCGCTCGATCTTCGACTGCGCGCTCCGGCCTTGCGGTTTCGGTCTGCCGTTGAGGACAGCGCGCGTGTTGTTGCCGACGATGGCGTCAGGCCGCAAGTGGTTGGCGCTCTGGAACTCCCGCACGGCCTCCTGCAGCTTCTTGTCGTAGACATTCTCCTTGGCCTTATCGTCGGTCGGCACTTTGAGCCGCTGGCGCAGCAGTGTCACTTGCGGGTTCTCTTCGTCCGCCCGGATAATGCCGCCTGGAGGAAGCTTAACGGCGAGCGCCGGATCCTCGGGCTCCTCCTCCTCCTTTCCGTCAGACCCGCGTAGCTTCAGAAGCACTTGGCGCAACTTCTCGAATTGCTCGTGCTTGGGATTGAGGCCGCGCAGATAGGCGTCGGGTGCGTCCGCAGCCGCAATTTCGGTCAATACCGCCTTAGGTGCGCGCAGGGTCGGCGATTGGTCGATGATCTGCGAGATGCTCGCGGGATTAATGCGGCCACCGCGGGCGTAGCGCGCATACTTGAGGATCGTGAGCGCGACCTTGATCTCTGCGTCGGCGGCGGCGTCGGGCGAGAGCGCGCCGGCCGAAAGATGCGGCACTTGGAAGTCGGAGGCGCGCAGGCCCCAGTCTTCGGCCTTGCCGATCTCCGCAACCACGGCCTTGCCTTTGGCGGTGAACCCGCTGCTTGAGACCCAGATCGCAGGGCCGTTGAGCTCATCGTAGAATGCTGCAAGCGCCGCCCCGTCGTCCTCGTTGGCACCGCGCACGGCATCGGGAATCTTCTGGCGAATGCCCGCGACGATCGGGTCGGCGGGCGGCAACACTTTGTCGGCGACGCTTGCGGATTGCGCGTCCGAGGACGCGTCCGGCAGCGCAGCGGTCGCCTTGGGCGGCGTCGGGCTCGCTTTGTCGGCCGGCTTGGCCGGCTCCTGCAACGGCGTCGTCTCCACCTTCACGGTGGGCTTGGCCGGCGTCTTCTCGGCAGACGCAGCGTCTTTGTCGGCCTTCTTTTCCGGCTCGGTGCCGGCGGCTTTCGACGCTGCCGTGTCGTCCGCCTTTTTCTCAACGGAGACCGGCTTGGCGCTAGTCTTCTTTTCCGGCTCAGACTTTGACGCAGCGGCCGTTTCGTCCGCCTTCTTGTCGGTAGAGGCCGCATTTTTGTCGGCCTTCTTTTCCGGCTCGCTTACGGATTTCGACGCTGCAGCCGTGTCGTCTGCCTTCTTGTCGGTAGAGGCCGCATCCTTATCGGCCTTCTTTTCCGGCTCGCTTACGCTGGATTTCGACGCTGCGGTTTCGTCCCCCTTCTTCTCAGCCGAAGCCGCGTCCTTATCGGCCTTCTTTTCGGGCTCGCTTACGCTGGATTTCGACGCTGCGGTGTCGTCCGCCTTCTTGTTGCTAGCGGCTGTATCTTTATCGGTCTTCTTTTCGGGCTCAGTGCCAGCGGATTTCGCCGCTGCGGCCGTGTCGTCTGGCTCCTTATCGGAAGAGGCCGCGTTCTTGTCGGCCTTCTTTTCCGGCTCAGTGCCAGCGGACTTCGACGCTTCCCCGTCGCTCTTTGCGCTTGTGGATTTCTTCTCCGCGGTCTTGCTGTCGGCTTTCGTCTCGCCCGCCGTGGCTGTTTCGTTCTTTTCCACCGGGGACGGGTCCTCGGCGCGCACTGCTAGCGAGTCAACCAATGCGAGCGAGGCGGCGGCCAGAACAAATCCGACCCGCGTCAAAACAGCCGTCCGTCTGATCATCCCTCGGTCTCCAAAAGCGCAAGGCAAGCTAGATGGAGAAAATGGCCTCGGCTAGGCCGATTGCAAGCATCACAGAGAGGTCGCATTGGGCAGTCTCCCCGAGAACCCGTCAAGTCCGGGCCAATGCCGTGGGGCTGTTGAGCCACACTTCAGAAACAAATAGGCTAAGAATCAGAAAAAAGCCCCGGCCAAGGCCGGGGCTTTTGCCACTCATCCACAAACAACTGGATGGTTAGAAGTCCATGCCGCCCATGCCGCCGCCCGGCATCGGCGGATGCGCGTGCTCTTTCTTAGGCAGCTCCGCCACCATGGCCTCTGTCGTGATCAGAAGCCCGGCCACGGATGCAGCATCCTGCAGCGCGCAGCGCACGACCTTGGCGGGGTCGATGACGCCCTCGCCGACGAGATCGCCATAGGCATGCGTTTGCGCGTTGTAGCCGTAGGCATACTTGGCGTTCTCCAGGATCTTGCCGACGATCACGGATCCGTCCTCACCGGCGTTGGTGAAGATCTGCCGCGCGGGGGCCTGCAGCGCCTTCTTGACGATGTTGATCCCGACCTTTTGATCGTCGTTTTCAACGTTCAGGCCATCGAGCGACTTGATGGCCCGCAAAAGCGCCACGCCGCCACCGGGAACGATGCCCTCCTCGACGGCTGCCCGGGTTGCGTGCAGCGCGTCGTCGACGCGATCCTTGCGCTCCTTGACCTCGACCTCGGTGGCCCCGCCGACCTTGATGACGGCAACGCCGCCGGCGAGCTTGGCCAGGCGCTCCTGCAACTTCTCGCGGTCGTAGTCGGAGGTCGTCTCCTCGATCTGCGCCTTGATCTGCTTGACGCGCGCCTCGATGTCGGCCTTGGCGCCGGCGCCGTCCACGATCGTGGTGTTCTCCTTGTCGATCGTGATCTTCTTGGCGTTGCCCAGCATCTGCAGGGTGACATTCTCAAGCTTGATGCCGAGATCCTCGCTGATGACCGTGCCGCCGGTCAGCACCGCGATGTCCTCGAGCATGGCCTTGCGCCGGTCGCCGAAGCCCGGCGCCTTGACGGCGGCGACCTTGAGGCCGCCACGCAGCTTGTTGACGACGAGAGTTGCGAGCGCCTCTCCCTCGACGTCCTCGGCGATAATGAGCAGCGGTTTGCCCGCCTGCACCACCGCTTCCAGAACCGGCAACATCGCCTGCAGGCCGGACAGCTTCTTCTCGTGGATGAGAATGTAGGGGCTCTCCAGCTCGGCGATCATCTTGTCGGCATTGGTGATGAAGTAGGGCGAGAGATAGCCGCGGTCGAACTGCATACCCTCGACGACATCGAGCTCGGTTTCGAGGCTCTTTGATTCCTCGACCGTGATCACGCCCTCGTTGCCGACCTTCTTCATCGCCTCGGCGATCTTGGCTCCGATCTCGGTGTCGCCGTTGGCGGAGATCGTGCCGACCTGGGCGATCTCATCGTTCGACTTGATCTTTTGCGAGTTCTTCTTGAGCTCGGCCACGATCGCACCGACGGCAAGGTCGATGCCGCGCTTGAGGTCCATGGGGTTGGCGCCGGCCGCAACCGACTTGGCGCCTTCCTTGACGATGGCCTGGGCCAGCACCGTCGCCGTCGTGGTGCCGTCGCCGGCGACGTCGGAGGTCTTGGAGGCGACCTCGCGCACCATCTGTGCGCCCATGTTCTCGAACTTGTCGTCCAGCTCGATCTCCTTGGCGACCGTGACGCCGTCCTTGGTCACGCGCGGGGCGCCGAACGATTTCTCGAGCACGACGTTGCGGCCCTTGGGGCCCAGCGTCACCTTGACGGCATTGGCGAGAATATCGACGCCGCGCAGCATCTTCTCGCGCGCGTCCTGTCCAAACTTTACGTCTTTGGCAGACATGTGAAACAGCTCCTATCGACTATGTGCGAATACTGTTGTGATGCCGCGTTAGGCCGCGGCGCGGACGGAGGCTTTGCCCTCGATCACGCCGAGGATGTCGCTCTCCTTCATGATGAGCAGCTCCTCGCCGTCGATCTTGACCTCGGTGCCGCTCCACTTGCCGAACAGCACGCGGTCACCGGCCTTGACGTCGAGGGGAACGACCTTGCCGGCTTCGTCGCGGGCGCCGGGCCCCACGGCTACGACCTCCCCTTGCATGGGTTTTTCCTTGGCGGTGTCGGGAATGATGATGCCGCCGGTGGTCTTTGTGTCTTCCTCCACGCGGCGAACAACGACGCGGTCATGAAGAGGACGGAACTTCATGGGATCACCCTTATGATATGACTAGGTTTTTTACGTTTTGCCACCCCTTGCCGTCAGGGCTGCAAGGCGGCACGTCAGCGGAGCGGATGCGGGCTCTCTCCGTGCCGGCCAGCGCCGCTCTCCGCGGCGTATATGCTCCGGCCCGTTAGCACTGTCAAGATGGGAGTGCCAAATTCGGAAAGGCGCCCAGATCGGCCCCACTATCGGGGCCGCCGGCTTAATTTAGACTTACCGTACGCCCGCTGGCGGGCAGCGGCCCCAGCGCGGCGCCTCGGGGCAAATCGCGGCACCGCCTTGGGAAAATGGCCTTGTCGTCGTCGCGGAGAGGCATCCGCCTGGCGCTTTGCGAAGGATCGCGCGCCCTTTCCCATTTCACCTTCGGGATTAAGCCAATTGCTTGCGCATTGCGCTGCAATCGGACGTAGTCCAACGCCATGGCCCCTACCGCCGACCTCGCCTTGTTCTCAATTGCTCCGCCGAGATAGAAACCGAAGGCAAAAGCCTCGCCGTTCCTGCTAGGTCCGTCGCGCCGAGCGTGCCCCAATTCGCCCCATTATGGCGCTGCGGGTCCGCACCTTTTCAGGGGCAAACACCGAGGCCCGCACGACCGAAGCGGTGCGGGCCTTCAATAGTAAACATCAATTCGTTTAATCGACGCACCGCGGCGATTGGCGGGGACGGCTAGCCGCCGCCCGAGTCAGACCTTTTCAAATGGCGAAATCAGACATATTCGCGCCCTTCTTGAGCTTGGCAACCAGCCAATTGGGCTTGCGCCCACGGCCCGTCCAAGTCTCGGTGCGATTGTCGGGATTGACGTACTTGGCGCTCGACTTGCCACGGCCTCTGCCACCAAACAATTCCGAAACCGAAAAGCCGCGCTTATGCGCCATCGCCGCCAATGCCTGCTTGACCTCAGACTTCTCCCGATCGCGTGCGACGCCAATCGCCCTCTGCACTTTCGCGTCCAGCTCGAGCAGGTCTTTCAGCGACATCTTGTCGACGTTGACGGTGGCCATCCGACTTCCTTTCCTCATTCCGCGCGCCATTGGCTGTCTTCCGCTGTTCTTTTTCATCGTGGATGGAATTGCTTTTTATCTGCGAGTTGTCAAGCTGATCATAAAAAGATTTCGCATTAGTATCAGAGACAATGCGCGGTTAAGTTGCAACCGAAACGCGCATCAACGCCGTTTTACTGTGGCGCCGTTGAAACAAGCGCGTTAACACTCGGCGCGGGCATTACATTTCCCGCCATTGGAAATATTCCAAATAAGATGTCGGTCTAAGGCCCAGCAAGCACCGCTTGAAGGCAAGTCGGTGCGCCGTTCAGATGCCGTTCATTTACGCGCAACTAGGCTGCAGACACCCTGAAATCCTATCTTCCCCGGAGTGATCCAACGGGGGCGCAGCGCTCAGGGTCGCTGCGCCCCTTCTTGCATCTGCGACATCTTGGTTAGGACGGTCGGACCCGGCCCCTGCGGGGAACGGCGCGTCCCCAGCCTGCGTTTGATTTCAGGGCAGCGACCCGGTACCGTCGCCACCCCACCCATTGGCGATTGCGCACAAAACCCCGTTTCCGGAGGCCCGAAATCATGACGTTCAAGCTCCCACCGCTTCCCTATGCCTACGACGCGCTCGGGCCGTTCATGTCCAAGGAGACCCTCGGGTTTCACCACGACAAGCACCACCAAGCCTACGTCGATATGGCCAACAAGCTCGTGCCCGGCAGCAAATACGAGGGCAAGAGCATCGAGGACATCTGCAAGGAAGCCTTCGCCAACAAGGACCAGCCGATCATCAACAACGTCGGCCAGCACTTCAATCACATCCATTTCTGGCAGTGGATGAAGAAGGGCGGGGGCGGCAACAAGCTGCCGGGCAAGGTGGAGAAGCTCGTCGCAGAGCTCGGCGGCTACGACAAGGTGCGCAACGACTTTATCGAGGCCGGCAAAACACAGTTCGGCTCAGGCTGGGCGTGGCTCGCCCTCAAGGACGGCAAGCTTCAGGTGATGAAAACGGCGAACGGCGAAAACCCGCTGATGCACGGCGCCACGCCGATCCTGGGCTGCGACGTCTGGGAGCATAGCTACTATCTCGATTACCAGAACGCGCGCCCCAAATACCTCGAGGCCTGGTTCGACAATCTCCTCAATTGGGAGCACGTCGAAGAGCTCGTCGGCTGAGCAACCGCAATTCGCTCTGCAACGGCGTCCGCTCGCGGGCGCCGTTAGCTTTTTGCACAAATGCGCTTTTCAGTTTTGCTCCGGCGAAGCATTGGGGGGCGAAAGGCTGCCGAGATAGGCGAGGATCGCCTCGATTTCCGCCGGCTGAAACACGAACTCCGGCATGTCGGGATGCCCGGAAATGATGCCCTCGGCCAGGGCCTCGGCGAGATCCTCGGGCGGATAGCGCTTGACCACCTCGCGGAACGGCGGCGCCTCCTTGTGGTGGCTGGTGTCGTCCATGGTGATTGCATGGCAGCGCGCGCAATTGGCCTCAAGGATGACGTGACCCTTGGCGATCGTGCCCTCGTCGTTCTCGGCCTTAAGCGGGATGGCAAGCATGACGGCCGCAATCAACCCGAGCGATGCCGCGCCGGCTATGGCAAGTTTTTTCATTGGCATCTCTGGCCCCCTGGAGACGGCAGCATAGCGCACCGAAGTTGGGCGGTCTTGTGAACTGACGTCGCTCTCAGCGGCCCCTGATCGTTTTCACGATTATGCCCCTGATCATCGAGGCTACGGTCCGCGCAAACGAGCGCTGCAGCTCGCGTCCGATCATCTCCCCCATGCCCTGGCGATGGCGTCCGGTCGGCCCTCTGGAGCTGCCGAAGACGCTGTCGAGCCAGCCGCCGCCGGCACCGTCGACCTTTTGTGGTTCTTCCTTGGTGCGCCGCTCGAGCATCTCGTGCGCGCTGTCGCGGTCCTTGGCTTCCTCGTACTTGCCAAAGAACGGGCTCGCCGAGATGAGGCTGTGCCGCTCCGCTTCCGAGATCGGGCCGATGCGCCCGACCGGCGGACGGATGAGCGTGCGCTGCACGATCGAGGGCTCGCCCTTGTTCTCCAGCATGGAGACGAGCGCCTCACCGACCTTGAGCTCCAGGATCGCCTTCTCGGTGTCGATCGCCGGGTTGGGGCGGAAGGTGGTGGCGGCGGCCTTCACGGCGCGCTGCTCCTGCGGCGTGTAGGCGCGCAACGCATGCTGCACGCGGTTGCCGAGCTGGGCCGACACCTTGTCGGGCACATCGAGGGGGTTCTGCGTAATGAAGTAGACGCCGACGCCCTTGGAGCGCACCAGGCGCGCGATCTGCTCGATGCGATCCATGAGCGCGCCGGGCGCATCGTCGAACAACAAATGCGCCTCGTCAAAGAAGAAGACGAGCTTCGGCTTCGGCTTGTCGCCGACCTCGGGCAGGGTCTGCCACAGCTTGGTCAGCATCCATAGTAGAAACGTCGCATAAAGCCGCGGTTTCTCCATGAGCTTGTCGGCGGTGAGAATGTTGATCATCCCGCGCCCGCTGGCATCGGTACGGATGAAATCCCAGATGTCGAGCGCCGGCTCGCCGAAGAAGTAATTGGCGCCCTGCTCCTCAAGCACGAGCAGGCGGCGCTGGATGGCACCGACCGAGCTCGTCGCCACATTGCCGTACTTGGTGGTGAGCTCCTTGGAGCGCTCCGCAACATTGTTGATGATCGCGCGCAGGTCGGCGAGGTCATAAAGGGGAAGCTTCTCGTCGGCGGCCACGCGGAAGGCGACGTTCAACACGCCCTCCTGCACGTCGTTGAGCTCGAGCATGCGCGCAATCAGCAGCGGCCCCATGTCCGCTACCGTGGCGCGCACGGGGTGCCCCATCTCGCCGAACACATCCCAGAACACGCAAGGAGTTGAATCGTTCTGGAAGTTGTCGAGGCCAACCTCCTGCGCCCGCTTCACGATGAAATCCTTGGGCTCGCCGACCGCGGAAATACCGGAGAGATCGCCCTTGATGTCGGCGGCAAACACAGGCACGCCTGCGCGCGAAAAGCCCTCGGCCAGGACCTGCAGGGTCACAGTCTTGCCGGTGCCCGTGGCGCCCGTAATGAGGCCGTGCCGGTTCGCCAGACTGAGATCCAGGTACTCTGGCTTCACGCTCTTTCCGAGAAAGATCTTGCCGTCCTGCATCACAGACTGGCTCATGAGTGTCTCCGGCTCTCTCTATGGAAGGCTGCGACTACGCGCGCCATGCTTCGTCGTCTTGGCACGGGCGTGGACCCTTTGCAAACATCAGTTGCATGGTCGACTTGGGAAAAACTAGAGGCTTAGGACAGAAGCTGAATACGCGGCGCGTTGAAGCGACGCGGGGGCTCACAACCTTCGATTTGCACGTGCGAAACCGCCCCGCAAGCGACTATAGAATGGCAGGGCCCGCCCGATCGAGGCGAAGCGCAACGAAGGAAAGTTGAGGACGTCGGGGCCATGACCGATGCAAGCGCGCCGCTTGATCTCGCCCGCGGCTTCGCGCCGGCCAATTACGACATGTGGCGCGGGCTTGTCGAAAAGGCCTTGAAAGGGGCCGATTTCGATAAGCGCCTGGTGGCGCGGACGGCCGACGGCCTCAAGATCAAGCCGCTCTATACACGGGCCGACGCCCTGCCGGAGGCGCAAGACGCAATCCCGGGGGAAGCACCCTTCACCCGGGGGACGGACGCGCAAGCCGACGGCCTCGGCTGGCACATCCACCAGCGCGTCAGCGAACCCGATCCCGGCGCGGCCAACAAAGTCATTCTGGAGGAGCTGGAGGGCGGCGCCAACGGCGTCGTCGTGCAGATCGCCGGACCGGGCCAGTTCGGCGTCAAAGTCACGCGCGCTGCCGACATGGCGGCCGTACTGGACGGCGTGCAACTCGATTACGCGCCAATCCAGCTCAAAGGCGGGATCGAAGGTCTCAACGCCGCGCGCCATTTCCTCGCCGCCCTTGCCGAGAGCAAATCCAGGCCTGGCACCGTTGCATCGCATCTCAACGTGGATCCCCTGGGGGCACTCGCCCGCTTCGGCTCCGCTTGGGCCCCGATTGAAACGGCGCTTGCCGACACGGTGACGCTCGCCGCAGAGGCGCGCGCCAGCGGCGCTTTTCTTGCGACCGTGCTGGTGGACGCCACGATCCCGCACGAGGCCGGTGCCAGCGAAGCCCAAGAGCTGGCCTTTCTCGCCGCCGCGCTCGTGGCGTATTTGCGCGCCTTCGAGGCGGCGGGCATCGGCCCCGCCCAGGCGTTTCCAAGCATTGCCTTTGCGCTCTCGGTCGACACAGATCTGTTCCTTACGGCCGCTAAGGTGCGGGCTGCGCGCAGGATGATCGCGCGCATTGCCGAGGCCTCCAACGCATCTGCGGCGCCCCTGCACATTACCGCTGTTACCTCTGCGCGCATGATGGCCAAGCGCGATCCATGGACCAACATGCTGCGCACCGCCGCCGCGTGTGCCGGCGCCGCGTTCGGCGGCGCGAATGCCGTGACCGTGCTGCCCTATACCTGGGCGCTCGGCGCGCCCGACCGCTTCGCGCGGCGCATCGCGCGCAACACCCAGCTCGTGCTGCAGGAGGAGTCCTCGCTCGGGCGCGTCGTCGATCCCGCCGGCGGCTCGTGGTACGTGGAGCAGCTCACCGACGAGCTCGCCAACACGGCGTGGGGCCTTTTCCAAGAGATCGAGCAACGCGGCGGCATTGGCGAAGCCCTCTCCGCGGGCGCACTGCAGGACGAAATCGCGCGCGTCGCCGAGGCGCGCGTCAAAGAGCTCGCTACTGGCCACTTGGAGCTTACCGGTGTCTCCGTGTTCCCGCTGTTGGGCGAGGACGGCGTCAAGGTCGCCCCCCATCCCGCGGTCCCGCCGCTTACCGGCAAACCATCGGTGCGGCCCCTGACGCCGCACCGTCTCGCCGAGCCGTTCGAGGCGCTGCGCGACGCCGTCGACGCCTATTCCGCCAAGACCGGCGAGCGCCCGCGCGTCTTCCTCGCCAACCTCGGCGGGATCGTCGAGCACAACCGGCGCTCGACCTGGGCTTGGAACTTCCTTGCCGCGGGCGGCATTGAGGGTCTGACCAGCGACGGCTACAAGGACGCCGCGGCCGCCGCCGCCGCCTTCGAAGCCTCGGGCGCCGACGTTGCCTGCCTGTGTTCCTCCGATGCGATCTACGCTCAGGAAGCCAAAGCGGCGGCCAAGGCGCTCAAGGCCGCCGGGGCAAAGCGCGTGCTGGTGGCGGCCCGGCCCGGAAAGGACGAGACCGCCTTGCGGGAGGCCGGCGTCGACGGCTTCCTCTACGCGGGCCAGAATGCGATCGCCACGCTGCAGGACCTGCACAAGATGCTGGGCATGAGCTAGCGTTCGGCGCACACACACTTGGGGACCAGCAAAGGAGCACCGCCGCTATGCCCGTCCTGCGCTTCCTCACCAGCGTCTTTGCTCTTGTCGCGGTTGTGGCGCTGGTGGCCGACGCCACGCCCGTTCTCTACGGCGCAAAACAGTTCACGGCGACAACGGTCATCGGCTATTGGCAGGAGCTGGCGCCGACCTCGCTCGCGGCGGCGCGCACGGCCATCTCGGCCTCGACGTTTCCCTGGGTCTGGGACCCGGTGGTGCTGAGTGTGATCAACCTGCCGACGCCGGTCCTGTTCGGCCTGCTGGCGCTCGTTTGCGGCTTTCTCGGCCGGCGGCGCGAGGAGATGAAGGTTCACATCAACTGAGGCGCGCGAAGCAAGATCGGGGTGCCGTCAATTTCCCGGTGTCGTCGCCGGCACGACGAAGCTCTTGAGGCTCGTTAGTGCCGGCGGCAGGCCGCTGCTCGGCGGAAAAATGATGTCCATGGCGATCCCGAGCACGACGAGAGCGGCGAGCAGCCACACCAGGCGCATGACCCAACGCTGGTGGCGCACATTGAGCACAGCCATGTCGTAGTCGCCGACGGGCTCCTCCGCCTCATCGATGATCTCGCGCTTGAGCCCCAAGAACTTCTTTTGCGCGGACCGGCGGACGGCGCCCTTGTACTCGACCGGAACGCCGGCGCGCTCGGCGATCTGGCGCGCGATCTCGGGGAACGGGAAGCAAGGATCGGTGTTGGCCTCGCTCACGTAGCCGAGCTTGACGGCGCTGTCGTCTTTCAGAATGAGGCGCGCCCCTTTGAGCAACACAGGTACCATTGCGCCGCCATAGACCTCGCGGCGCGTTTCCACCGCCTTGATCTGATCGTAGGGAACCTCCTGGGTCTTGTAGCGCAGGATCGGCGTCGGGCCGCGGCCCGACGGCAGCGTCATTTTCACCGACGTTGCGCCGAGCTCCACCTGCGACCTCAGCGACTGCATCAGCTCTACGACCACCAGAAACATGATGAAGGCAAGGCCCAGCCCCAGCACCATCAGGCCGATCGTGCCGAGCCAGTGGCCCTGCGACAGCCGCCAGAACAGCATCGCCGGCAAGCTGGCCAAGAAGGGCAGGAGCAGAAGAAAGATGAAGGAGAACGCCACCTTGCGCCCGCCGCTCGCCGCATAAACGGTCTGCTCGGAGCCGGGCGCCGGCCCCTCGGCCGGGCCTTGGCCCGTTGCCGCCATCGCATCGGCCATGGTTACACTCCCCTGATCGGATCCCGTCTTCGCCCACAATCACGAACATGAGCACAAAGAGGGGCTGCCCGTTTCCCTTCCCAATCATTATATCAAGGCTGACCGCGTTCCAAAGCCCGGGTGAGAGCCATGCTGTTCCGCAAGAACCAGTCGACGATGCCGACCACCGAGACGGCCCTGCCCGGCCGTCCCACGCCCATTCCCACCGCCGAGGAGCACCATGTTTTCTCGCGCCCGCTCAAGGGTCCCTATCCGGAGGGCACGGAACGGGCACTATTCGGCATGGGCTGTTTCTGGGGCGCGGAGCGCGCGTTCTGGAGCCTGGGCCCGGGCATTTGGATCACCGCCGTCGGCTATGCGGGCGGCCCGACGCCCAACCCCACCTATCAGGAGGTCTGCTCCGGCCAGACCGGCCACAACGAGGTGGTGCTCGTCGTCTACGATCCCAAGCGCATCGGCTACGAAACGCTGCTCAAGACGTTCTGGGAAAGCCATGATCCCACCCAGGGGATGCGCCAGGGCAACGACGTCGGCACCCAGTACCGCTCCGGCATCTACACCTTCACCGAGGCGCAGCGCGCCGCCGCGGAAGCGTCCAAGTCCGCTTATCAGCAGCTGCTGGCGAAGAGCGGTTTCGGGCAGGTCACCACCGAGATTGTGCCGGCGCCGGAGTTCTACTTCGCCGAGGACTACCACCAGCAGTACTTGGCGAAGGTCCCGCACGGCTACTGCGGCCTCGGAGGCACCGGCGTATCCTGCCCGATGCCGACCGGTGTCAGCGCCGCATAACGAGACACCGGACACCAGCTCATTTTTTCGCCGACGCAGTCGGCATGGCGCCCCTCGCCTCGGCTTCAGCGGTGCTCACGCCCGGGCTGTCGAGCACCTTGCGGCATGCGGCGGGCAGCTGGTTCAAGGTTATCTTGCGGCTTGCGCTCAACAACGTATCCGTCTGGGGCGTGGGCGGTGGCTGGTTGGCCATCCGCTTCAACCAGTTTTTCACTTCCCCACCGCAGCCGTCGTCACCCGACACGGGAGCCTGCGCGCGACATCCGCCGTTGGGGCAGGAGATCCGGATGTGGAAGTGATAATAGTGGCCCCACAGCGGGCGGACTTTCGCCAGCCAGGGGTGGTTCTTGCCCGCGCGCTCGCACAGAGCCTTCTTGATGGCCGGATGCACGAAAATCCGTTGCACCGCGCGGTAGGACGCAGCTCGCCTGATGAGTGCAAACTGCTTGTCGGTAAAGACCTTGGGGTCGACGGCAAGCCCCGTTTTGTCGAGCATCGAGGTGGCATAGATCTCCTCGCGCTCCTTATACGTCAGCGTCCGATCCGGCATTGGCGTCAGCCACACATCGGCGTCGAGCCCGACCTGATGGCTCGCGTGACCCGATGTCATCTGACCCCCGCGCGGCTGGGAGATGTCACCGACGAGCAGGCCCGGCCACCCGGTCTCTTTCTTCGCCTCCATCCCCAGCCGTTTCAAAAGCTTGATCAGCTTGGGATGGCCCCAGGCGCGATTGCGCGAGGGGCGCATGGTTTGCCACACCGGTCCCGCATCAGACAGGTGCGCGGCACCGGCGAGGCAGCCTTTGGCGTACCAGCCGATCGCGCGCGGCGCCATCTTCGTCGCGCTCTCCTTGACGCCGAACAGCTCCCAGGCGGGCTGCTTGCCCCGATTCTTTTTTTTCATCTCGGCGCTCTTCTTGCGCTCAGCCTCGGTGGGCTTTTGCTCTGGAAGCGGAATAGCATCCTTGTCCGCCGCGACCGGAGCCGGAACCTTGAGCGCCTTCTCGGCCGCCTGGGCCTGCAATGCCGCGAATGGAACGAGAGTCAAAATTGCAATCGGATAATGGAATCGGGCGCGTCTCATCGAGCTCCCCCATCGCATGGACTCGTTCCCGCGATACTAGGCCCGTTCAGGCAAAAAGCGACCCCCAGGCAAAGCCCGTTTTCCGGCATCCGTAGCCTTGTCATGGCGTCAACACCGACGGACAAAGGGTCTGATGAGCGAAATCCGAACCGCTGGACCGCAGACGGCACCGTGTCACTTGCTGCTGGCGCATGGGGCCGGGGCGCCGATGACGAGCCCTTTTCTGGAGACGATCACGCAGCTGCTCGGCGCGCGCGGTTTGCGCGTGTCCCGCTTCGAGTTCGCTTACATGGCGGCGCGGCTGGAAGGCGCAAAGCGCCGGCCGCCGCCGAAGGCGGAGCGCCTCGTCGAGGAGTACGTGCAGGTGGTCGCCCAGCTGAGGCCGCAACTCCCAGCCGGTCAATGCCTGCTGATCGGCGGCAAGTCCATGGGCGGGCGCGTGGCAAGTTTATGCGCGGATGACCTCTTCAAAGACGGGCTCATTTCAGGGCTCGTGTGCCTCGGCTATCCCTTCCATCCGCCGGGCAAGCCGGACAGGCTGCGCACCGCCCACCTTGAGACGCTGCGCTGCCCGGCGCTGATCGTGCAGGGCGAGCGCGATCCCTTCGGCGCCAAGAGCGAGGTCTCGGGCTACAAGCTGTCGCCGGCGATCCGCTTTCACTGGGCCACCGACGGTGATCACGACCTGGGCCCGCGCGGGAAAAGCGGATTGACGCGCGCCGGCAACCTCGCCGCTGCGGCCGATGTCATCTGCGCCTTCGCCCTCGCGCAGGCGCCGGACAGCTGAGACCTGAGATAAGCCCGTCACCGCCGGCGTCTCAATCTTTGTCGGCGCCCTTGTCGTCATCGTCGTCGACTTTGTTGCCGATCATCTTCTCGATGTTGTCGATCCCGTCCTTGAAGATGCCGTCGATGGTCTTGCGCGCTTCCTTGTCGTCCTTGCCATCGGCTGCATCGTAGGTGGCGGCCCACACGACGTTGACCTCGTCGAGGTCGTCGTCATCGGGAACGATGGAGAACTGCGCTTCGTAGTTCTTGACGGGCAGCGGGCTTTCCACGATCGCGTAGCGATAGCTCGCGCCTGAGGTGTTGAGGAGCTTCTCTTTGATGATCCCGCCGTCCTGCAGCGTCAGCTTGCGATACGTGTCGTCGCCGTCCTTGATTTCCTCGCACGTCTTCACGGCGGGATGCCATTCGGCGATGGCGCACCAGCCTCCGAAGCGCTTCCATAGCGCCGCCGTCTCCTCGCTGACCTTCGCGGGATCGACGTGAACCTCCAGCTTCTTGCCGGAGGTGAGGCCGGCACCCTCGGCGGCGGCGCTTAGCGCGAAGAGCGCGCACGCCGTCACAAGAGCGGTAAATAGCGATCGCATCGTTTGCTCCCTAGAAGGGCGTGAATTGCCCGTAGTCGTTGCGGCGCCATTCGGGCACGGCGCCTTACGCTATAGTGTAACCTGTTACCGGGGCCGGGAGCGAGGGATTTCCTCCCGCGCGAGCGAGCGAAATCATACCGTGCGGTGGCGTGCGCGCGCGGCCCGGTGCAGCGCCGCGCACACGAGCGCGTCGAGCTCCAGCTCCTCCGCCAGCATGGACAGATAGCGCGTTTCATCTTCCTTAATCGTAAGATCGCTGGCGATGACCTCGGCGGCCAGCACGTAGGCGGTCTCGCGCAAATGCTGCGGCAAGGCGGCGCCGATCAGCTGCAACACCCGGCGCACGCCTTCGGGCTTGGAGAGGATGCGGCCGCAATCCTGCGCCTCCTGGGCGAGCCAATCGCCTTCGAGCTCGCGGAACACCGGCAGCTCACCCAGCAGCGCGTTGATGCGCGACAGCTCCACCTCCGTAATCTGCCGATCGACGGCGGCAGCCGTGACCATGGCGTAGATCAACGCTGCCTGGGGACTAAGGGACGATGTCATCGCGGCCTCCGGGTCTCAGCCGCCATTTAGCGCGCAATGAGGTGGTGCGCTATGCCCCTTGCCCAAAGCCAACGGCGTTGACGGGCGCGGGCCACGGACCATAGGGTTCCGGCCACTCAAGATCGCCCGGCCGACCGCTGCGACCAACCCACAGTTTCTTGCTCCATGCCAACGCCAACCGACCCCGCTCGCGCCGCCGCTCTCCAAGAGGCCAAGGCGTGGCCCTTCGAGGAGGCCCGCCGCCTCATTAAGCGCCTCGACAAGGTCAAGGGCGGCAGGGAAAAGACCGTCATCTTCGAGACGGGCTATGGACCCTCGGGGCTGCCGCACATCGGCACCTTCGGCGAGGTCGCGCGCACCAGCATGGTGCGCCACGCTTTCGAGGTGCTGACCGAAGGCAAGCGCGCAACGCGGCTCATCTGTTTCTCCGACGACATGGACGGCCTGCGCAAGGTGCCGGGCAACGTGCCGAACAAGGAGGTGCTGCAGGCGGCCCTCGACAAGCCGCTGACCAGCGTGCCCGATCCCTTCGGCAAGTTCGAAAGCTTCGCCCACCACAACAACGCGATGCTGCGCGACTTCCTCGACCGGTTCGGATTTTCCTATGAGTTCATGTCGGCGACCGAGGCCTACAGGTCGGGCGCGTTCGACGAGACGCTGTTGCAGATGCTCAAGGTCTACGACAAGGTGATGGACATCATCCTGCCGACGTTGGGGCCCGAGCGGCGCGCGACCTATTCACCGTTCCTGCCGGTGTGCCCGCACACCGGCCGCGTGCTGCAGGTGCCGATGGTCGAGCGCCACCCCCAAAAGGGCACCGTCGTCTACGTCGATCCCGAGACGGGCAAGACGGTGGAGACCCCGGTCACCGGCGGACGCGTCAAGTGCCAGTGGAAGGCCGACTGGGCCTTGAGGTGGACCGCGCTTCAGGTGGATTACGAGATGGCGGGCAAGGACCTGATCGAGTCGGTAATTCTGTCGTCAAAGATTTGCCGGGCGCTCGGCGGCATGCCGCCGGAAGGGTTCAACTACGAGCTGTTCCTCGACGACAAGGGCGAGAAGATCTCCAAGTCGAAGGGCAACGGGCTGACGATCGACGAGTGGCTGAGATACGCGACCCCCGAAAGCCTGTCGCTGTTCATGTTTCAGAAACCGAAATCGGCCAAGCGCCTCTACTTCGACGTGATCCCGCGCGCGGTCGACGACTATTTGCAACTCATCGCCGGCTACCCCGGCCAGGGCGCCCGCGAGCAGCTCGACAATCCGGTCTGGCACATCCATGGCGGCGCACCGCCGGCCGCCGAGCTGCCCGTGACGTTCGGGCTGCTTTTGAACCTCGTGTCGGCGTCGAACGCGCACGACAAGGAGGTGCTGTGGGGGTTCATTCGCAAGCATTCGCCTGACGCGAACCCGCAAGACCACCCCCTGCTCGACCATCTCGTCGGCTACGCGGTGCGCTACTACGAAGACTTCGTGAAGCCGACCAAGCGCTTTCGCGCGCCGACGGACGGGGAACGCAAGGCGCTTGCAGCGCTGAGCGCCGCGCTCGCCAAGGCGGCGCCCGGGGCCAGCGCCGAGGAGCTGCAGACCATCGTTTACGAGACGGGTAAGACCAACGGCTTTGCCGAAAACCTGCGCGACTGGTTCAAGGCGATCTACGAGGTTTTGCTCGGACAGTCGCAAGGACCGCGCTTCGGCGGCTTCATCGAGCTCTATGGCGTCGCCGAGACGCGGGCGCTGATCGACAAGGCCTTGAAGGGCGACCTCGCGGCCTGAGCAACCGCGCGCCTGCGGCTTAGGCTACGTCGCTCTGCGGCAGCCGGCCGGCATTTCTGTCCTGCTGCGCGCCGCGAGTGCTCTGCATTCCGTTGAGCTCGATGCCCCAAATGTCGCGGATGAGGCCCAGAAGCTTCGCCTCGCGCGTGCGAATCTCGCCACCGCGCCAAAAGCTCGCTTCGACCGCGTCGCGGGTAATTGCCAGGACGGGCGTATCGTCGAGCGTTCCGCGATAGATTTCGCGTTTGCGGGCGAATTCCTGATTGCGGGCCTTGTCGTTCTGCTTTTGCGTGACGACAACGAGATTGCCCAGGCTTTCGGTGCACAGCGCGCGCTCCTCGGCGTCGGCGAACCAGCGCCGCCACTCGCTCTTCGCGCCCGGACGCTGGGGCAGCACGTGCTCGACGCTGTAGTCGCGCGGATCGAGCAGAGTGGTGCTGCGCGACATCTCGTCATTGAGACGCAGGAGCAGGAGCTTGCACACCTGCTGATCGCGTTTATAGGGCGCGCGCAAATGGTAGCTGATGTTGCGGACCTCGTCGCGCGACAGCTTGAAGGGAGGCTCCCCGGGCCGGATCGGGCCGTTCGCCTTGATGAGATCGATCACCTCGGCAAACCGCCGCACCCGCTTGCCGGTGCCGACGCCCAGCAGGCGCAGCAGGTGGGCCAGTCGGTCGATCTCCTTGAGCAGCAGGTTGCCGCGGACGGGATCATCGGCGTACTGGCGCACGGCGAGCATGGCGGCCGGGGCCCAATCGCCTTCCGGAAGGCGTCCCAGATAGACCAGGTAACGGCGCGCCTCGGCGTCGATATTGAGGTCGACATCGGCCGCCCGACGCACCCGATGATACGCCTCGGAAAGCGGTGTCAGCACGTCGTTAAGGAAGGGCTCGGGGCCGCCCGCCGCACCAACGGTGCGGCGAATTCCGGCAATGATCTTCGATTCGCCGCGCGCGTAGATGCTGAACACATGACTGAAGAAGGTCTCAAAGCTCGGCCCCAGCAACTGTGCTGCGTGCTCCCACTGGGCAAGCGTCGTGTCGACGCGGTCCGGCGCCACGCTTTTCAAGAGCTCGGCTTTCAAGATGTCGTTGCGCTGCAGACTGCGGCCACGCTCGTTCAACACCGTGAAAAGGCGATGCGCGCGGTCAATGTCCGGGGTGAGGACCACGACGAAATGACACTGCTCACACAGATAGTCGGTCAACCGTCTGCGATCGGCCTCGTCGAGGTGCGCAAGCTCGCCGATGAAATGGTCGCGCACCGTGAGCAGTCGGTCCTCTGCTTCGCTTGAGAGCTCATGCGCCGGCACCGCCAGGCAGCCGCCCCGCATCTGCACATAGCTTTCGAGAAAGCCTTGCTCGCGCGCCCGCAGCTCGATGCGGAAACGCGTGCCTTTCAGTCTGGTCGCCGCGGCATCGGCCCCGACGAGATGATCGAGCCGGTTGCGCGTCCCCCACCGCCATCGTTCCGTCCCCAGATCGCGGAGCACGGCAGCCAGGATCGCCAGCGTCACCAGACGCTGCTGCCCGTCGACGATCTCGAAAAGCCGTGGCTCGCGCTCGCGCGCACGCGGCAGGTCGCTGTGGACGCCATCGACCAAGATGATGGTCCCGAGAAAATAGTCGGGCTCGGGAGCGGCGATGCCGCCACCCACTCCGGCGGCGGCGAGAATATCCTCAAGCAGCTGGCCCGCTTCCGTGGTGGTCCAGGAATACGGCCTCTGGTAACAGGGAACCGAGAAGTGAAAGGGTGATGAGAAGAGATCGGTTACGGTGAGAGACGCTGTTGGTAGACCTGAGAACATGAGATTCTTTTTCGTTTGCCTTCACACGCGAAGAGTGCGTGCGACCCAGCCCCCCAAGATCCGTGAAGTTATCATGACTAGAGCGCACGCGACAGCCATCATGTCGGAAAAGGTCACATGCGGTGGAACAAATCGCGCCCAGTGTTGAGGAAATGAGACAAGGCTCGTGCCGCGGTTCGAGTTGCGCCCGCGACGCGACGGGTACGCTAGCGCGAAAGGTTGCGCATCATCAGAGACAGAGCCCGCATGAAGACCCCAAATGACCAAACTGTATTTAAGGTGGCGACGCGGACGGCGTGGGAGGACGCCTGCCGGAACGGGGTGTATCGCGGTTCGACCGACGACGTGAGAGACGGCTTCATCCACCTGTCCGCGCGCCACCAAATCTCAGCAACGCTCGCCAAGCACTTCGCAGGTCAAGCGGATCTTGTGCTGGTCGAACTCGACGCCGGCGCGCTTGGCCACGCGCTCCGCTGGGAACGCTCGCGCGACGGCGACCTCTTCCCGCACCTTTACGCGACACTGCCGACTGCTGCAGCGCGCGCGGTCCGGGCGCTGCACTCCGGCGCCGATGGCGTCCCAATCGTGCCCGAGGATGAGCGGCAATGCTGAGCAGGCTTTTTGACTTGGTGCCGCGGGGCCTGGCGCTGCTGCCGCCGGAAGAGGCCCACGAGCTGACGATCAAGGCTTTGGAATTAGGGGTCTTTCCACATGAGGCGACTCCCGATCATCCGGCCCTGGCGTTGAACTTCGCCGGCCTCACGCTGCCCAATCCGGTGGGTATTGCGGCCGGTTTCGACAAGGATGCGCGCGTGCCGGATGCGGTGTTGGCGCTCGGGTGCGGCTTCGCCGAGGTCGGAACCACGACGCCGCTGGCGCAGCCGGGGAACCCGCGCCCGCGACTCTTCCGGCTGCGGCGCGATGGCGCGGTCATCAATCGGCTGGGCTTCAACAACGGCGGCCACCAAGCTGCGCTTGAGCGGCTGCGCCGGCGGGCGGCGCGTGGCGTGGTCGGCGTCAACATCGGCGCCAACAGGGACGCAGAGGATCGCATCGGCGACTACGTGAAGGGCATCGATGCATTTTATGACGTCGCAAGCTACTTCACCGTCAACATATCCTCGCCCAACACGCCCGGCTTGCGCGACCTGCAGCAGCCCGCGGCGCTCGATCCGCTGCTTAAGCGCGTGATGGCGGCGCGCGCCAGGTTGCTGGAGGCGGACAAGCGCAGGCGACCCATTGTCGTAAAACTCTCCCCCGACATCGCCGCCGACGAGCTGCCGGAAATCGTCGCCCGGCTTGTCGCGCACGACGTCGACGGCATCGCCGTCTCGAACACGACGCTGGCGCGTCCCGGTCTCAGCGATCCCGCCGCGCGCGAACCGGGCGGGCTTTCGGGGTGCCCCCTCTTTCACCGCTCGACGGTCATGCTGGCCAGGATCCACGAGATGACCGGTGGAAAAACTCCGCTGATCGGCATCGGCGGCATCGACAGCGGTGCGGCGGCGCTCGCCAAGATCGAAGCCGGCGCCACGCTCATTCAGCTCTACACCGGCCTCATCTACGAGGGCCCCGGGCTCGTGCGGCGCATCAAGGACCATCTGAACGCGGCCGTGCGCTCCGCCAAGGTGGCCGCCATCACCGATCTCGTCGGCAAAGACGCCAAGTCGTGGGCGGCGATGAGGCTCGACGCCTAACGCCGCACCCTCACGGCGCTTCTTTGCTGCGCCGCAATGTTTTGATCAAACGCGCGATCAGCCAGATGGGCACGACCACCATGGCGCCGAGCACCAGGTACTCCACGACCGACTCGACCGCGCCGAATCCGAGGTCATAGATCCGCTGCAGCAGCAGGCGGATCTGGTAGAAGAAGTTGTCGGGTGTGATGCCGAGCGCAGAGAGAACGACGCCGACCACGAGGGACAGCAGGGCGAGCCGGATCAGCACCCCGAGAGGGCTGCCGCCCAGGAACGTGTTGCGATCCATTCTCTTCGTGCTCCTTTGCGAGCGAGCCGCGGCCTTGGCGCCGATCGGCCCTTAGCATAGTTGCCGCCCGCTTTCGACCCAAGAGGAGCCGCTTCAGAGGCCGTGGCATGGGGGAGACGACGACAGCCAACCTTTGCAAGTCGCAGCGCGGGTCCGGGCGGGACAAGCGGCACGCGCAGGCGTCCCTGCCTGAACCCTTCGCCCAGTGGTTTGCCGCGCGCGCTTGGACCCCAAGACCGCACCAGCTCGCCCTGCTCGCGGCGGCGGGGCAGCGCTGCTCGACGCTGCTCATCGCCCCCACCGGCGCGGGCAAGACGCTTGCGGGCTTTCTGCCGAGTCTGGTGAGCCTCGCGCAACGCCAACGCAAGACCACAGGAGCGGGGCTGCACACGCTCTACATCTCACCGCTGAAGGCGCTTGCCGTCGATGTTGCGCGCAACGTGACGGCGCCGATCGCCGAGATGGGGCTCGCCATACGCACCGAGACGCGCACCGGCGATACGCCGCTCGGCCGCCGCCAACGCCAACGCACGCGTCCCCCCGACATTCTCATGACGACGCCCGAGCAGGTCGCGCTGCTTCTGAGCCATGGCGACTGCACGCATCTTTTCGCCGATCTCGACACCATCATTCTCGATGAGTTGCATGCGCTCAGCGCGTCCAAGCGCGGCGATCTGCTGGCGCTTAATTTGGCCCGGCTGCGCGCAATCGCACCTGGAGTGATGACGTTCGGTCTGTCGGCAACGGTCGCGCGCCCGTCCGAGCTACGCGCCTATCTCGTGCCCCAGCGCACGCCCGAATTGTATTTCGAGTTGTCCGATCTGGTCGTGCTCGAGTCCGGCGCCAAACCGCAGATCGCGATCCTGGAGCTCGACGAGCCGGTGCCCTGGGCCGGCCATACGACCCGCTATGCGATTGGCGAGGTCCTGGACGCGATCGCGCGCCACCGGTTGAGCCTCGTCTTCGTCAACACGCGCATGCAGGCCGAGCTGCTCTTTCAGGAGCTATGGCGCATCAACGAGGAGGGGCTCGCGATCGCCCTGCATCACGGCTCGCTCGACAGGGACCAGCGCCGCAAGGTCGAGGCGGCAATGGCGGCGGGGACGCTCAAGGCGGTGGTTGCGACCTCGACGCTCGATCTCGGCATCGACTGGGGTGACGTCGACCTCGTGATCCACGTGGGCGCGCCCAAGGGTGCAAGCCGCTTCATCCAGCGAATCGGACGGGCCAACCACCGCCTCGAGGAAGCCTCTGAGGCGATCCTCGTCCCCTCCAACCGCTTCGAGGTGCTCGAATGCCGCGCCGCCGTCGATGCCGCGGAGGCGGGCGCCCAGGACGTCGTCTTGTCGCGCAGCGGCGCGCTCGACGTGCTGGCCCAGCACATCCTCGGCACGGCTTGTGCCGGACCCTTCGACCCCGCCCGGCTCTACGCAGAGGTTGTCTCGGCCGCGCCCTACGCGGCGCTGACGCGCGCCACTTTCGACAGGGTCGTGGACTTCGTCGCCACCGGCGGCTACGCGCTCAAGTGCTACGACCGCTTCGCCAAGCTGAAGCCGAGCCCCGGCGGCGGCCTGCGCCTCGCGCATCCGCGCCTGATCCAAGCCTATCGTCTCAACGCCGGCACAATCGTTGCAGCACCCCTCATCAAGGTGCGGCTGCTGGGGCGCAAGACGGCAAAGTCGCGGGCCGCGCTGAGCGGCGGGCGCGTCCTCGGCGAGGTCGACGAATACTTCATTGAGCAGCTGCGCCCGGGCGACGCCTTCGTGCTCGCCGGCGAGGTTCTGCGCTTTGAAGGATTGAGCGAAACGGAGGCCTTTGTGAGCCGCGCGAGCGCCCGCGATCCCATCATCCCGAGCTACAACAGTGGCAAGTTTCCTTTGTCGACGCACCTTGCCGAGCGCGTGCGCGCCATGCTGGCGGACGTGCGCGCCTGGACGAGGCTGCCGGCTCCCGTCGCGCAATGGCTTAAGTTGCAGCAGAGCTGCTCCGTCATCCCTGCCCGCGACGAGGTCTTAATCGAGACCTTCCCGCGCTGCGGCCGCCACTATCTCGTGGCCTATCCCTTCGAAGGACGGCTCGCGCACCAGACGCTTGGCATGCTGTTGACGCGGCGGCTCGACCGCGCCGGCGCGCAGCCCTTGGGGTTCGTCGCCAACGACTACGGGTTGGCGGTGTGGGGGCTCGGCAACCTGTCGGAGCTCGTTGGCGGCGGCCGTCTCGACTTCGCCGAGCTCTTTGCCGAGGACATGCTGGGCGACGATCTCGACGCCTGGCTCGCCGAATCCAACCTGATGAAGCGCACCTTCCGTCAGGTCGCCCTGATCGCCGGGCTCGTCGAGCGGCGCCACCCCGGCCGCGAGAAAACAGGGCGGCAGGTCGCGATGTCGACCAACCTCATCTACGACGTGCTGCGCCGGCACGACCAGCGCCATATCCTCATGGAAGCCGCCTGGGCCGACGCGGCCACAGGGCTCCTGGACATCGCGCGGCTCGGCGATTTTCTCCGCCGCGTTAAGGGGCGAATCAGGCATCAACCCCTGGATGGCGTGTCACCGCTGTCGGTCCCCATCCTGCTCGAGATCGGCAAAGAGGCGGTGGCGGGTTTTGCGCGCGAGGACCTGCTGCGCGAAGCCGCCTATTCACTGAACGGGGCGACGGAAGAGGAAACGTCATGCTCGAGTTGAAGCCGGAGCGCCTCGACTTCGATGATTTCCAGGAGCAGTCCATCTCGGTTTGCGGCAAGCTCTTTCGCGCCGACATGTCGGGCGCCCTCTATTGGCCCAGCGAGGATGCGCTGATCGTCGCCGATCTCCATCTTGAGAAGGGCTCCTCCTACGCCCGCCGCGGCCAGCTCCTGCCCCCATACGACACGCGCGAGACGCTGCGCCGCCTCGCTCAGGTCATCGACCGCTACGGTGCCGGCACCGTCATCGCGCTCGGCGACAGCGTGCACGACGAGGAGGCCTGCCAGCGCATGGGGGTTGAAGAGCTCGAGATCCTGCAAATCATGCAGGAGGATCGGGAATGGATCTGGGTCACCGGCAATCACGACCCCAACATCGGCGAGCGCCTCGGAGGCGCGGTGACCGGCGATATCGAGGTGGAGGGGATTGTCCTGCGCCACGAGCCGCGGCCAGGGCGGGTGACGCACGAGATCGCCGGCCACCTGCATCCGGCCGCAAAACTATCGCTGTACGGCTATACGATCCGGCGCCCATGCTTCGTCGGCAACGGCAGGCGCCTGGTGCTTCCCGCCTTCGGAACGTTCGCGGGCGGGCTCAATATTCTCGAGCCGCCTTTTGAGCCGCTGTTCGGCAACGACGGATTGCGCGTGTGGATGCTCGGCCAAGAGGGCCTCTATCCCGTGGCGACGCGTCTTCTCAAAGAGGACTGAGCAAACCCTCTAGCCGGTCTCGCGGCGGAAGTATGTTGAGGCGAGAAGACCGGACAGCACGGCGATCAAGACCGCCACGAGCCCATAGCTCAACGGATAGCGGAACGCGAAATTGTGCACCAGGCGCTCAATGCCCTTGCGCTCGAGCGTCACGCGCGCGATGTGGGCGCTCAAAACCTCACCGTTGCGGAACAGATAGGTTCGCGCCACCAGAGGTCCGACCGGCACGTTGGCCGGCAGGGATATCGTGCTGCGAAACAGGCTGCGGCCGGTGAAGGTGACGCCGTCTTTCGCCTTCACAACGTAGAGCCCCTCCTTCTGCTTCAACCGGATGACCGCGGCCTTGAAGGCGGCGAGCTCGTAATCATGGAAGCTCCACCGATAGCCGGGGGCGGGCGTCATCTTGATGTGGGCAAATCCGATCGCAGCCCGCTCGAGAACCAGAGGACCGGCGATCTCCTCGATAGGGCGGGTGGAGGCGATGGCGTAGTAGCTGGGCACCGAGGCGAACATCACCGAGGAGGTGTTGACCCAGACGCCGGCAACGTCACTCTTGCGCCGCACCACCAGGGGCAAAGACGTTCCCTCGACCACGACCACGACATCGTAGTAGCCGCCTTCCTCTCCCGGCTGCTGGGAGTTGTCGATCGCGCCAAAGATGAGGATCTCGTGCCCGGTGAAGCCGGTGGTCACTTCCACGCTGCGGGTCGAGACGTCGGCCTCGACCTTTTCAACCGGGCCTTCCGCGGGCGGCGGCATCAGAGTTCGCGGCGGCGGCCGCCGCGGGCCCATCCTTACGGTCGGCCTCTTCTTGGCAGCGATCTGGGTCGGCTCGCTTGGCCCGCGCGCCTCCGGCAGCGCGGGACCCAGGATCAGAAAAACGCCCACGCTTGCCGCCAAGCAGATCCGAGCTGCGCTGATGCCTCTCATAAAATGCCTCCGATCACCGGACCGATCGAGTAGATCTCGCTCGGTCGCGAGACGAGGTCCCAGCCGATCCGCAGGCATACGAGCAGCACGAGGGCGGCAAGCAGGAAGCGCAGCTGCTCGCCCTTCAGCCGGCCGCCGGCGACCACGCCGAACTGCGCGCCGATGACACCGCCCACGATGAGCAGCAGGGCCAGCACCACGTCGACGGTCTTGTTTTGGATCGCCTGCAACAGCGTGGTTGCCGCCATCACGAAGACGATCTGGAACAGCGAGGTGCCGATCACGACGCTGGTCGGCACGCGCAACAGATAGATCATGGCCGGCACCATCACGAAGCCGCCGCCGACGCCCATCAATGCCGCCATGAACCCCACGAAAGCCCCGATCAAAGCCGGCGGCACGGCGCTGATGTAGAGCTTAGAACGGTGGAAGCGCATCTTGAAGGGCAGACCGTGCACCCAGCTGTGCTGGCCCGTCTTGCGCGCCGAGGCCGGCTGGCCGGAACTCGCTTTGCGGATGGCACCGACGCTCTCAATGAGCATCAAGGCCCCGACCGCGCCGAGGAAGGTAACGTAGCTCAACGAGACGAAGAGATCGAATTGGCCGATCTGCCGCAAGATCTTCACGAGCCCGACGCCGATGACCGAGCCGACGATACCGCCGGCCACCAGCACGATGCCCATCTTCACGTCGACGTTGTTGCGCCGGTATTGAGCGATGGCGCCAGAGACCGAGGACGCCACGATCTGCATTGAGCCGGTACCGACCGCGACGGCCGAAGGGATGCCCATGAAGATGAGGAGCGGGGTGAGCAGGAAGCCGCCGCCGACCCCGAACAGCCCCGAAAGAAAGCCGACGGCACAGCCCATGCCCAAGAACAGCGCGGCGTTGACGGACATCTCGGCGATGGGCAGGTAGATGTTCATCAGTCTCGCCCAGTGCAGACCCTTGAGCGTACCCATGTCATGAGAACGAAGCACCGGTGAGCGGCGCCCACAGCGCCGGAAGACAACTCGGCCGCCGCGTTAACCCGTCGCACGGCTTGGGCAGCATTCCCTTATGAGGCTAGGCCGATACGCAGCCGCGCAGCCGGCAGCAAGGAGAAGACTGCGCTCAAGCCCTCGGCGCGGCCTTCAATCTCACGAATGCTCCGACATTATGCATTGTGTCAAGGCAAGACCGTGCCGAGCGGCTCCTTGCCTAAGCCGGCGGGAAAAAGGGATGCGCCGCGCGCTGCCACTCAGGCTCGCGCACGGCGCCGGCTCCCCTTGTATCTGATATCGGCCTCAGCCGCGGGTGATGTGCTGCGGGTGCCGCCTCCAGGCCTGACCGGCAGCGCGGGAATCATTGGCCATGGGATCGGTGGGCCTGGCTCTCCAGCGCTCTGCCAGCGCCTCCAATGCGGCGCGATCCTCAGCGCTCAGCTGGCTCTTCAGCACGTCGCGCCGATTCATCGATTCTTTGTCGCCCGATTGCGCGGCGAGCAGCAGCCACTTGTAGGCCTCCTTGACGTCCTTGCCGACGCCGAGCCCACTCTCATACAGAACGGCGAGATTGTATTGGCTGTCGGACAGGCCGCGCTCGGCCGCCTTCGTAAACCAGTTTACCGCGGTCGGGTAGTCGGGATTGGCGCCGCTGCGCCCGGCGATCAGCACGGCGAGATTGTGCATGGCCTTGACATTGCCCTGCTCGGCCGCCCGGCTGTACCACACGCGGGCGCGGGCCAGATCGGCCTTCACCCCCACGCCGCGCTCATACAGGGTGCCGAGGCGGAATTGCGCCATCGCGAATCCGCTTGCCGCCGACCGCTGATACCACTGGGCGGATTCCTTCAGGTCCCGATCGGTCCCTTTTCCTTCGGCCAGGCGGGCCGCCACCTCGAATTGGGCCGAAGGCTCGCCCTGGGCCGCTGCCAGCCGCATGGAAAAGGGGCCCACGGTGGCGGGAGGCAGCTCCAGCGGCGTACCCTCTTTCGAGGAGGCGCCATTGTTGAGCCGGAGGACGCGCTCCTGCATCAGAGCTGCCGGCGTTGAATCGACGCGCACGCTAGCCTGATCCGGCAGGAACGCCATGCGCTCTCGGCCGTGCTGTGTCGCAAGTTGCTTCGCCGGCGGCTGGGTACCGTCGGGAAGGGCGGCCGTCTCCACGGGACCGGTTGTGTCCTCGCGCGCCGGATTGCCGGCGTCTTCATTGCGATCAGAGCTCGGCAGCGAACCGGGACCCAGCTTCTGGGACTGCTTGGTGGGCCTGTCGTCGGGGGGCGAATCGATGTCCTCTCCGCGTGGCGAGCCCGGCACGACCCCCTCCGTGTCGGCGCCGCTCGCGCCGGAGCCGCCGTCCTCAAAAAGCGGCAGCACGCTGTCCACGCCCGATGCCGCGTTATCGGCGGGCGTGCGCGGCATGAAGAACAGCGCGGCAGGGATCATCGCCAGCAGCGTGAGAATGGCCATCAAAACGCGCGGCGACCTCAAGATCGATTGCCGCTTGCGTGCCTTTTCGGAGCCCGGCTTTTTTCCCATCGCGGTCGCATGTTCGCCGGCGCGGCCCTGTCCGGACCCGCTTGAGGCATCCATCTTGCTTGCGGCCTTCAGCTTGGCCCGATGCGCGTCTGCGATTAAATCGTGGCGCAGGGTGCTCATCGCGTTGGCGGAGGACTCGGTATTTTCCGGGCGCTGCTCCCCGGCCTCCGGCTCGCGCGCAAACGCCGCCTCCAAGTCGAACGGCGCCGTAGCAAACGGTGCCTGCGGAGCCGGCGCCATGTGCGGCTCGTCGCGATCATAGGATGCCGATTGCTGGGCCGCGTCCTCGGATTCGGGCTGCGTCTGCGTCGCCGAGTAGCTCGGTTGGCTGTGTTCGGCGTGCGGCCGCGCGTACGGCTGCGACTTCGCCGATGCGGGACCAGCGCCCGCAGGCTGCTGGACAAGCTCCAAGGCATCGATGCGATCGAGAACGCGAATGATGGCCTGCTGCATGGTTTCCAGCATGCTCGCGTTGTTCTCATCGCTGTGACGGCGCTCATTGATGAGGCTTTCCAGCATGCCGCGCACCTCGCCGATGTCGCGGATCTGGGCGTCTCTGAGGTCCTGATCGGCAAAGTGCATCGCGGTCTTGTGCGCGGCGGAGGTCGCCAGCCCTTCAAAATCGGCGCTGCGGCTGACACTTTGGGTGATGAGGCCGCAAAGCCGATCGTGCGAGAGCTGCGTGGCGATCGTTCCGAGCTGAGCGTCGATGGCCTGGAGCCGAGCGTCATCGGCACCTGCGCTTTGACTGAACAGCCGCGTCAGCTTCTCGTCGGAAAGTTGGGTGGCCAGCGTTCCCAGATGCGCGTCGATCGCATCGAGACGCGCAAGCTGGCGCCGGAGCTGGTCGAGCTGGGCGCTGATCTCCTCGATCTGCACCTCGGCCACGCGCAGCGCCTCGATATCGGCGTGTGTGGCAACGCCGCTCAGCACCGAGGTCATGCGCGCCTCGAGCTGGTCGAAGCGCCGCCCTATTGACAGCAGGGAGTTTTCGGGCCGGATCTCGGCGAGCGACTGCTCGATGCGCTGCGCGATTTCGGCGAAGCGCTGATCGAGCCACCCGGACCCTGCACCCATGGATTCGCGCTCGCTGGCTTGCGGCGCTTCCGATCCGGCGCCGGCGGGCCCATACTCGCTCGGATACGCCGTTTGCAGGGCCCTGGTCGGCTCCGAGGCTGGCATGGCGGGCTGCTGCTCTTTGGCGGATGCGTCGCCCGGATCGGAGTCGAGAAAGGCCTCTCCCGACTCGTAGAACCGCGTCAACGCGTTGGCCGATTCCTCATCCCAGGGATTGTCGGCCTTTGCGGACTCGCCCAGCGCGATCACCTCATTTGGCTGCGCGGGCGAGACTTCGGTATTGGTTTCCGTGTCGGCCGATCCCTTGCCGCCCGATAAGGCAAAGGCGCCGCCGCCCAGATCGGAAAGGCGCTCGCCCAAGCGTTGCATCTGCTGCTGGATGCGCTCGACATCGGGTTCGAATTCGCTGGGCACCTGGGAGCGGATCGAGCGCGCCTCGTCGCTCAAGGACGCCAGCCGCTCCCGCATCTGATGCAGCCGTGTCGCTTGGTCTTGCTCGGAGGACTCTGGTGTAGCGGGAGCATCGGCTCGCGCACCATATAGATCCTTGGGGGCTTGTGTCGGCATCTCTTTCCCTTGGGGCGCGCTGAAACAGGTTGTAGAGCCTCAATCCCGGCGACCAACGAAGGGAGGCCTAGCGGTTTTCCTTCGCCGCGCTCGCCCGTGGCCCGGTGGAGCCATATGCAAACGCCGCATGATCGCGGCCGCCTGCTACAAAGCTCTGCGAGTCTCGGTAAATGTTCGGTTAAGCGGAGCGCGGATTTCGCAATGGCCCGGCCGCAAAGGCCCTAAACCCGCTGCGCCTAGGCTCTGAATTTGAGCCGTTTCGCCATAGTTTGGGGCTAAGCTGCCGAAATCTGCCGGGTTGCCGGCGGAGCCTGGTTGCAGGGTGGAGGACGCCATGGGCGCTCGGAGTTTCGTCATTTCGCTGGCGGCGCTGGCTTGTATGAGCACCGCATGCCTTGCGGCAGAAGACAATGGTGGCCGCTACACCATGTCGCCCGCCGAGGAGGGCGTCGTACGGCTGGACACGATGACGGGCGCCATGGCCCATTGCATGCGCAAGGCGGGCCGGTGGGCGTGCGAGGACATGCAGGACAGCCAGCGGATTCTCATGGGCGAGATCGACAAACTGCAAGCGGAGAACAAATCGCTGAAAGAGCAGGTCGAGCACTTGGAGAAGACGTTGGAGACCGGCGACGATCAGGCGGAGGCGCCCAAACCCAGCACCAAGTTCGCGCTGCCGAGTGAACAGGACGTCGACAAGGCTTTCGACTACCTCGAAAGGATGCTGAAAAAGCTGCATGAACGAATGGAACGGCTGGAGGAGGAGCATGGCTCAGCCCTGTAGAGCCGCACTGGCCCTACGCGCTCGGCCATGAGCGAAACGGCACGAATGCCGCCCCATGCGACCGATCAGGCCTTCCACGCCCTGACGGTGGGCACGCGGGGCCCGGGCCTCGTAGAGATCACAGACAAGGTGCGCGGGTGGCTTGCCGAGATTGCGGCCGCCGATGGGTTGCTGACCCTGTTCATCCGCCACACGTCGGCGTCGCTGCTCATTCAGGAGAACGCCGATCCCGATGTGCACATCGACCTCGTCAACGCGCTTGCGAGACTGGCGCCCGCCGATCGGCCGTATGTTCATGCCGTCGAGGGGCCCGACGACATGCCGGCACACATCAAAGCGGCTCTGACGGCGACGTCGCTGTCCATTCCCGTCCGCTCAGGACGCATGATGCTCGGCACCTGGCAGGGCATCTACGTCGTCGAGCACCGGGATCGGCCGCACCGCCGCGAGGTCGTGCTGCACTATCTCGGCACGCGCGGCTATGAGTAATCCCGGTTCTTAAGACGCAGCATGCGCATCTCACGATCGTAGATGACCTCTCCGCCCGGTATGCGGATCTCGCGCACGAGCTCGAGCATGCTGCGGCTCGGACCCGGCGTCGCCGCGCTCGCCAAGAGCGCTCCCAGCGCACCGGCGGGGAGCCCGAAAATTCCCGCAAGCGCGCTGTCGAAACTCAGAATGTTTGCCTCGCCCGCCAGGATGGTCAGCACCGCCACGGCAAACCCGCATACGAGCCCGGCAATCGCACCAAAAGCGTTGATCCGCTTCCACCAGATCGAAAAAACGAGGACGGGGAAGACCGTTGAGCCGGTGATGGCCAGGCACCAGAGCAGCAGGCGCAGAGGATCGGTGGGCGCCAGAAGCGCGATCGTGCCGCCGATGAGGGCGATGCCGGCAATGGCGATGCGTCCGACCCAGAGGCGCGCGTCTTTCGGCAGCGGATCCCACGACAATCCATTGATCACGTCCTCTGCCAGCACGTTGGCGAGCGCAACGGCCGCGGTACCGGCAGTAACCAGCGCCGCGGCGACGATGCCGGCGGCAGCAAAATAAGTGAAGACGTCCGGCAGCCCCGCGGCGATCGGCAGGCTCAAGAGCACGGTGTCGCGCGAGAACTTGAAGCTCGCAATGTTTAAAGCATCCGCACCGATGTCGACCTGCACAAAACCGAGCGCAACCAGGTGGCGCATCCATTCGGGCAGCGTTGTTCCGCCGTCCTTGACGATGTCCATCACAAAATCGCGCATGAAAACCGCAATCGATGCCGCCGTCAGCATCACCAAGCCGAAATACACCGTCGCCCACCCCAGCGACTTGCGGGTCTCGTAGACGCCGGGAGTCATCGTCACGCGCGGAAGCAGCCACGGCGAGGCGGCGACGCCGGTCATGACCGTGAGCATTGCGACGACGAACGCCGTCGGACCCACACTGCCGAACGGCGCGGTGAAGCGCTTGGCGATGGCCGCATATCCCTCACCGGGGAGCGCGAAGGCCAGGGTCGGCGCATCGATGATGGGCACGCCCTGCGCCGCCTCGCTGTAGATGAGCGCCCGCAACAATGGGCCGTGCGTCAGCTGCGGGAGCGGAAAGTTGGTGACCATGACCGCGACGATGGCGACCGGCACGATCAACGCCAGGATTGCCGTTATCGCCTGGGCACTGCTCGACCACGTGAGCGAGCGCATGCCGCCCACGACCACCGTGACGATGATGGCAAACACGAGCATGACGACCATCAGACTGTCGGGCCGCCCGACCAGCCAACCGGCGGCAAACGCGCCCATGCGCAGCTCGGCGGCCAGCAGCAACAGCATCGGCACCGAGAGAAGGGCTGCCGCGACGAGGCGCACCATACGGCTCTCGAAGCGCCGGCCGAGATAGCTCGGCACCGTGAAGGTGCCGAACTTGCGGAAGAACGGCGCGAGCATCACCGCCATGATGACGAAGCCGGCGAGGCCCCCGATAACGAGGCACAGTACATCGAATCCGATGAGGTAGAATATGCCGGTCATGGCAACGATGCCGGTGGCGCCCATGGTGGCGGTCGCGATGCCGAGGCCGGTGTAGCCTGCCGGCACGCGGCGGCCGGCGGCGAAGAACTCCAGCGGCTCCCGCGTCGGAACGCAAAGGCCAACCGCGGCATAAAGGGCGAGCGGACCCAGCAGCATCGCCCATCTCAGCACAATGTCCGGGGCGCCGAGCTGCTCAAAGATGATGAGGAGGAGGACGATCCCGGCAAGCGAGCTGACGAAGATGCCGAAATAGGTGCCGAGCCGCGGGTTGACGAAGCGGGTGCGCGAGGGGATCGACATTCAATGGGACCTGTCGGCGTGGCTCACATGTCCTCGTGCGCCCCATGCCAGTGATCGATGGCGTCCTGGCGGTTGACGAAGCTTGCCACGGTGAAGACGGCGACCACCGCGATGCCGTGCGCGCTCAGGAAATAGCCGAGCGGAAAGCCCAAGAACCGTTCCGTGTTCAAGCCCGCAGCGTAAAGCGGCAGCACGATGATCAGCACCAGAAACGGCACGACGCTCGCGAGCATCTGCCATTTGGTGTGTCGCCAGTACGGCTTGCGTTCCTTGCGCTGCATCATGCCGGCCCCTCCCACTGAGCCGAATCTCCCTTAGCCCATCAAGACATGCCAACACTGCGACGCATATATGGCGCATCCGCGCGCTCCCCGACCGAAGTGGCGATTTTACGGGGGACGAGCCTTGCCCTAAGACTCTTTGCGCGCCCGGGGGCCGGGCGCCCGCCGCAACAGCCGAGGGAGGAGTGACGCAGCATGTGGCAAGAATTCAAGGACTTTGCAGTGAAGGGCAACGCACTCGACCTTGCCGTCGGCGTGATCATCGGCGCCGCCTTCACCCCCGTCGTTTCCACGCTCGTTGCCAACATCCTTATGCCGGTGCTCGGCTACATCACCGCCGGCGTCGATTTCTCCGACTTGACGGTCGTCCCCATGGCGGACGTGGAGATCAAGTACGGCCTGTTCCTCAACGCCGTGGTGCAGTTCTTTTTGACCGCCCTTGCCCTGTTCTTCCTCATCAAAGGCATCAACGTCCTGCGCCGCCCGAAGCCGGTCGCAGCACCGGGGCCGACGCAATCCGAAGCCTATTTGAAGGAGATCCGCGACGCGCTGGTCAAGGCCAAGTAGCCTACGAGCAGCTGCCGCCGCCCAGCACGCAGAACCTGGCGCAGTGGGGGTGGCAGAGCTTGACAGCACCCTGCGCAAACATGCCGCCGTCGGCGGTCGCCGCGGCGGCGAGCGTCGACCCCATCTCGAAGGCGGCGTCGTAGGGCAGAAGCGTGCAGGGCAGCACGACCGGGGCCGCCGCCCCCTTGCGCTTTACGACCATGCGCGAGGCGGCGCACATGACGTCGCGCGGGCTCTTGTGGAGAATGCCCCAGCAGGCGGTGGTGATCTCGGGCACGTCTTGGGTGGCGTCCATCTCAGGAAACAGCGTCAGCTGCGAAGATTCGTGCGCATTGATGCGCCAGCCGCGCGCAGCACTCAGCGCCGCATAACCCGCGCGCGCGTCCTCCTCATCCTCGCCCCAGCACGTGCGCCCGGCGAGCGTGACGCGAAATCCGTTGGCGCACAGCCAGTCCAGGCCCTCGATCGTCTTGTCCCAAGTGCCGGCGCCGCGCTCGGTCTCGTGCAGCGCCTTGGTGTGGTGATCGATACTGACGCGCAGCGTGAGCCTTGTTGCGAAAGCCTTGTTGAGATCGAGAAGGGCGCGCTGGACCTGGGGGCGCTGCATGGGCTGCATGGCGTTGGTGAGAACGAGGGCTGCAAAGCCGCGCCCAAGCGCCTCGGCGAGCATGGCGACGAACTCCGGGTTCATGAACGGCTCGCCGCCCGTGAAGCCGATCTCGCGCGTGCCGAGCGCCGCCGCTTCCGCTAAGAAGGGTGCCACCTCGGCGGCGGTGATGTAGGCGAGGCGGTCATTGGTCGGGCTCGATTCGATGTAGCAGTTGGCGCACGTGATGTTGCACAGCGTGCCGGTGTTGATCCACAGCGTCTCAAGGCGTGTGAGCGGCACGACCGCGCGCGCCTCGCCGTTGGCGGTCCGGTCGGGGTCGGTGAATTTGCCCCGTGGCAGCGCTGGAAGCACTTTGCTGACGAGCGTCAAGTCGGTGCAATCCTCGTAGTTGGAAGGCCCCGCGGCAGGCCTCACCATGCCGCCGAATACGGTCCCGCACAACATGAGGGGAGCCGGCGGGCCTTCTAAGCGCGCCGGGGGCGCCATCGTGAGCAAGGCGGGCCCACGCTTCGGCTTTTCGGGGACAGCCCGAATATGTTACATCGGCGCTTCTGAGCGGGCGTAGTTCAGTGGTAGAACGTCAGCTTCCCAAGCTGAATGTCGTCGGTTCGATCCCGATCGCCCGCTCCATCAGCCTTTTCGCTCCCTGCGCCCTTAAAGCGAACTTTACTGCTAGTATGCGCGTTTGATGGGCTCAAATCGCAGACCTATGGCGCGCTGAGCGCCGCAGGCGATCCATGGGACACACCGCCCTCAAAGCCTACCGCGAGAAGCGCGACTTTCGGCGCACGGCCGAGCCCGAGGGCAAAGCCGCGCGCAAGGCCGGCGCATTGAGCTTCGTCATCCAGAAGCATGACGCGCGGCGGCTTCATTTCGACTTCCGCCTGGAGCTCGACGGCGTCCTGAAGAGCTGGGCGGTGACGCGCGGGCCGAGCCTCGATCCTGCGGACAAACGCCTTGCGGTGCGCACCGAGGATCACCCCCTCGACTACGCAACCTTCGAGGGCACGATCCCCAAAGGTCAGTACGGCGGCGGCACCGTCATGCTGTGGGACGAGGGGCATTGGCGCACGCAAGGCGATCCCCACGCCGCACTCAAGAAGGGCCTGTTGAAATTCGAGCTGGAGGGCAAGCGCCTCAAGGGCGGATTTGCGCTCGTGCGTCTGCCGAAAAGGGAAAAGGAAAAACGGGAAAATTGGCTGCTCGTCAAAGAGCGAGACCGCTATGCCGCACCGGAGACGGACCCGATCACGCGCTGGACGACGAGCGTCAGTTCGGGCCGCGACCTTTCCCAGATTGCCGCCGACGATCCCGATGCGTCTGCGCCGGCCCGTACCCGTGCCGACGGGCGGCTGCCCAAGTTCGTTGCCCCGCAGCTCGCAACGCTCGTGAGCAAGCCGCCAGCGGGCGAGGACTGGCTGCACGAGATCAAATACGACGGCTATCGGGCGATTGCCGCCGTCGGCGGCGGCCGGGTCCGCATCTACACCCGCTCGGGCCAGGACTGGACCGACAAATTCGCGCAGATCGCGCGGGCGCTCAAAGACCTCAAGGCGAAAAGTGCGCTGCTCGACGGCGAGATCGTCGCCCTCGACGACAAGGGCCGCTCGAGCTTCGCCAGCCTGCAGCACGGTCTCAAGGGCGGCAAGACGCCGCTCACCTACTTCGTCTTCGACCTGCTCGAGCTCGACGGCCACGACCTGCGCAAAGAGCCGCTGATCCGCCGCAAGGAGCGCTTGCGCGCGCTGCTCAAGGCACCGCCCGACGCCGTCTCTTACAGCGATCACGTGGTCGGTGCCGGCGACAAGGTCTTTGCCGAGGCCTGCCGCCTGGGGCTCGAAGGCATCGTGTCCAAGCGCGCCGACAAGCCCTATGTGTCGCGGCGCACCAGGTCCTGGCTCAAGAGCAAATGCGGCGGCAACGACGAGTTCGTCATCGGCGGTTACCGGAAATCGAGCAAAAAGGGCCGGCCGTTCGCCTCCCTGCTGCTAGGCGAATATGTCGGCAAGGATCTGCATTACCGGGGCCGTGTCGGAACCGGCTTTGATGCAGAGACGTTGCAGAACCTCGGCGCGCGATTGGCGCGGCTCAAACGTAAGACGAGCCCGTTCGTCGATGTGCCCCGGCAAATCGGCAGGGACGCTTGCTGGGTCGAGCCGCGCCTCGTGGCGCAAATCGCTTTTTCCGAACAAACGCGGGACGGGCGCCTGCGTCATCCATCGTACCTGGGCTTGCGCGGCGACAAACCTGCTAAGGACGTGCAGTCGCAACCGGTCGCGGACATGGCGGACGAAAATGCATCCAACGCCGGCACGGCCGGGGTGAGACTGACGAGCCCGGACAAAATTCTCTATCCCGAAGCCGGTTTGAGCAAGGCGCAGCTCGCCGACTACCTGCTCGCGGTCAGCGAGCCGATGCTCAAGCACGTCAGCGGCCGGCCGCTGAGCCTCGTGCGCTGCCCGGAGGGCGTCAGCGCGGAGTGCTTCTTCCAGAAGCACACCGCCAAGGGCATGCCCTCGGCCCTGAAATCGGTCCCGGTCAAGGAAAGCGATGGCGAGATTGCCAACTACATCCTGATCGATAGTCCGGCCGGGCTGGCGGCGGCGGCGCAGATCGGCGCACTCGAGATTCACATCTGGGGCGCACACTCCAAAACGATCGAGCGCCCGGACCGGCTGGTGTTCGACCTCGACCCGGACGGTGGCGTCACCTTCGCCGACGTCCGCGAGGCGGCCCGCGACGTGCGCAAATTGTTGCAGGCGGCCCAGCTCGAAAGCTTCGCGCTCGTCACCGGCGGCAAGGGCATCCACGTCGTCGTCCCGCTCGATGCAACGCAAGGCTGGGACGAGGTCAAGGCGTTCGCCAAGGGCGTCGCCACCAAGCTTTCGCAAAACGAACCCGGCCGCTTTACCGCGACCATGGCGAAAGCCAAGCGCAAGGGTCGCATCTTCATCGACTGGCTGCGCAACGAGCGCGGCGCCACGGCGATTGCGCCCTATTCGCCCCGCGCCCATGCCAATGCCAGCGTGGCGGTGCCGGTCGCCTGGACGGAGCTCGGCCGCATCGACAGCGCCAACGCGTTCACCATTCCCAAGGTCTTGCGCCGCATGCAGCAAAAGAAAACCGACCCGTGGGCCGGCTATTTCAAGGTCCGCCAGCGCATCGGCCGCAAGGCCATGCAGTTCTTCGTTTGAGGCAGCGTCGCCTCAGCGTTTTGCGGCGCTCTTTTTCGTCGGCAGCCCCGTGCGCGGCGTTTCCGCGAATTCCTCGAGCTGGCGCTCCGACATCGACTCATACATCGAGCGCGATGCGCCCTTGAGGCTGCTCACCTTGATCTCGCCGCGCTTGGCCGCCAGCGCGATGCCGGCGGCTTGCTGGGCCTTGGACCGTGCTGGCATGACTGCGATCCTCCATCGATCACTGACATCCGGGCGGTTGCGTTCTGCGCCGCCCCTTCGGGCGTGCTGGGTGCGCAACGGACGGCAGGCCCGCGATGTTCCGTCTTCTCCCAATAATATGGCGCGGACACGAGCTGGACCAACGCCCGGTAGGCTGCAAAGGATATGGCGAGCCAGTAGATCGGCATGAGCAGGGCCTGGGCGGCGAGGCGGAAGTGGCCGCGGCGCGCCGTCGCAACGCTGCCGAGCGCGATCGCGCTGGCGTAGCCGGCGGCAAGGTTAAAAATGCCGATCCACAGAAGCGTACGCCCCGGCAGAGAGCCGGGGATGCCCAAAAGCCGCCCGTGCCAGACGTCGAGCGCCAGCAGCGCATAGAACCAGGGATGCACCAGCGCCGAGAGGATTAGGCCGCCCATCAGCACCTGGAGCCCGAGAAAGCGCCGTCCCCCGAGCTGCCGCCACAGGCAGCGCGGGGCGCGCATGTGCACCAGATACGTCTGCATCCAGCCCTTGAGCCAGCGCGTGCGCTGACCAAGCCACACCGGGAAGGTGGGCGGCGCCTCCTCCCATGTGGTCGAGGGCAGGACGCCGACGCGCCAGCCGGCGCGCGCCAGGCGGATGCCGAGGTCGGCGTCCTCCGTCACGTTGTAGGGATCCCAGCCGCCCACGCGATCAAGAACGGCACGGGGGAAATGCGGCATTGCGTAGCAAACGCACCAACTAGGTGACGCGCTGCGCGTGCCGGGAAAGTGGAGAACCCGTGTATACGAATTTTCCCATGCCCTGGCGGTGTAAATTTTGCCGACTCCCGACAACCTGGGGAGATGATAAGGTCGCCAAATGTGGGGATGGTTCCGGAAAAATCTCAGCGCCCGGCAGGTGGCCGCGTTGGTCATCGGCGTCCCTATTCTCACTATCTTCAGTCTCAACATCGAAACATTGGCTCAGGAGCATCACCTGGACCACCTCCTTGTCGAGGGTCCGGTGGTAGATACTTTCAAGTACATCATTCATCTCCTAGCAAGCGACACGGCGGTCGGCATTGCCATTGGCGCGATCTTAATCGCGTTTTTGGACATTCCCTTGCGGCTGCTGAGGTGGGCGCAATCTCCGTACAGAATTTGGAATGATCGGGAGAGGGGCCCCGCATATGGAGAATTGGTAGGCTTCTTGGTTGATCATGTATCTCCGTCAGTGCAGGCGCGAAGACGCTTTCATGATGCGCTGGTTCAACACTATTGCAGCGACAAAGCCATAGCAGCATTTGCCGTTCGCGGTATTCGCGAAAGCGGAGCGGCTGACGCGGGCAGCTGGCAAAAATTCGAAGACGTGATCTCCCGAGTATCGATGAGCCCTCCCGAAGATGTGCCGTTCTTTGAATTGGTCGAGTGCATCGACGAATTGGAAAGAGAGCCCTATCGCACGCTCTGCGGACAAGCCGACGTCATCTTGGACAAGAATGGCAACAGTTTGCGTTTGGAGGACCATCAAGAGCTTTTTCGCGCTTGGTCCGACTGGCAGAGGCACCACAACGCCATGCTCGACGCCTACGAGCCGATCAAGCGCAATCCCATATTTGGCAAGTTATACCGTCCAGCGCGACCCAGTAGATGGGGACCGCGCAGCGCCTAGGGCCGAATTCTCAATTCCGTGACGCCAATCGCCTCCAGGCATTGGAGCATAAACACGGCCGTGAACTTCCCCCGCGAGAGCTTGTTGCGAATGTTCGGCTCTGTCTCTGAAACTCCGACCCCGGCCAGCTTCTCGACAAGCTGGGCATAGGTCACACCCCGCCGTTTCAGCTCAGCCTTCAGGATGCCCTGCACACGGGCCTCCCAATCCGTCTTTTCGCCCATAATCACACCTCTGTGATGATGATTATCATCATATGAGATGCATTTATCCTTGTCAACGATACCAAATGTCATTATCTAAGATACATACGTATCGGAGATGATGACGTGGCTACGCACTTCCTACTCACCGCCAAGGCTCGCACCCTGTCCCTCAAGGACATCTACCAGGGCGGCGAGGACAAGGCTTTCGATCTGTTCCGCCAGCTGCGCTGGCCGGAGACAGACGGCGAGCCCCTGTGCCCGAAGTGCGGTTGTGCCGACGCCTACCACATCACCACGCGCCGCAAGTTCAAGTGCAAGGCGTGTCAGCACCAGTACAGCCCGACCTCGGGGACGATGTTCGCCAGCCGCAAGATGGCCTACGTCGATCTGCTGGCCGCCATCTGCATCATCGTCAACGGCGCCAAGGGCATCTCCGCGTTGCAATTGGCCCGCGATCTGGACTGCCAGCACAAGACGGCCTTCGTGCTCGCGCACAAGCTGCGTGAAGCCATGGCGGCCGAGACGCGCGCTGCCAAGCTGTCGGGCGTCGTGGAAATCGACGGCGCGCACTTCGGAGGGCACATCCGCCCCGCCAATAAGATCGAGGACCGCGTTGACCGTCGCCTAGCCGAGCACCAAACCGGCAAGCGCCGCGTCATCGTCGCGCTGCGCCAGCGCAAGGGCCGCACGTTGACGTTCGTAACCAAGCACGAGAGCGATGGCGTCGAGATCGTGCCCAAGGTCGTGGAGCCGGGCTCAACCGTTCATGCCGATGAAGCTTCGCACTGGGATGCGCTGCACGGCCTCTATGAGACGCATCGGATCAATCACAGCGAGGCTTACTCGCTCGATGGCAT
>Ga0315553_10000180_pt1 | contig 56230 bp, 55 predicted proteins | sample SalMarSW160140MG_FD_203099 | JGI IMG/M metagenome (GOLD analysis project Ga0315553, IMG submission 203099) | Salt marsh sediment microbial communities from the Plum Island Ecosystem LTER, Massachusetts, United States - Salt Marsh Sediment SW1601-40 ...
CCTAACAGATGTGATTTGACCAAGCATCATCGCTAAAATTAATACAACGCCAATTAATCCATATTTGGATTTTTTCATTTCAAATTTCACTTAATTTTATGATTTTTATTTAAAATAGAAATTTGTATGATAGTATTTATTTATCATTTATATAAATATTTCTTAATAGCTATTTTTTACAGTCTAAATAATATAGTAAAAATCTCTAATGCAATGTGAATGATTTAAAAAATAAGTTATATTTAAACTATTTAATTTAATTAGAGAGTATAATATAGCAAAATTTAATTTTTCTAAAGGTGAATAAGTAATACAATCATTTTCTCCAGAAAAAGGATTTGAAATTGCGTATGAGATAAGCGGTGTAAATACTGGACCAAAAATGGTACTAATTCACGGATTATTCTTGAATAGTGATTGCTGGAGGGACCAATTACATATTTTTGAATCTAAATTTAACATATTAAGATATGATTTGCGGGGACATGGAAGGACAACTAAACCGAAAAAACGATTTACTATTAGGAATTATGTAGATGACTTACACATGCTACTCACTCATCTTAATTGGACAGAAAATCTTTATTTAATTGGACATTCTCTTGGTGGCATGATAGCTCTTGTTTATGGCCTAGAGAATCCTTCATGTGTGAAAAAGATGATTATCGCAGATAGCTTTTGCTTCATTAGTCAAGAGGCTATTACGGATGTTTTAGGTCGTATTAATAATAGTAAGCTTGAAGAATTCGCAAGAGGGATTAGTGTGAGAGGATTAAGCCCATTTGATGAAAGTACTGCTGAATTTGTAGCTAAATTAGTCACTGATCATATGACTAAAACAGATTGCCTTCGAGCCACTGCTGCGTCAGCGGGGTTCAATATATGTGAACATTTAAAATCATTAAACATTCCAGTTTTAGTATTAGTTGGTAAAAAAGATATTACTACTCCTGTTTGGGCTAGTGAAATGATACATGAATGGTTACCCAAATCAGAGATAGTTATCATGCCTGATGCTGGACATTTGACGATTTTTGATCATTCAAAAGAATTTAATGATCTTACGTTATCTTTTTGGGAAAAGTAAAAAAATAATAAAGTAAAGTTTTAATTCCAGATTTATCAACCCCATCTGATTACCCCTGCATTCCATGCCCATCCTATCCCCGCTGATACCATTACAACTATATCCCCATTTTTGATTTTTCCATCTCTAATTCCATATTCAATTGAAATTATACTATCATTCTGTCCATTGTGACCAATTTCTTCAAAATAAGTCGATTGAGAATATGGATCTACACCAATAGTTGTGGCTACATACTCAAAGGCACTTCTTTTCATATGTAATAAAGCTAAATAGTCTATATCTTCACGTACATAACCAGATTGAGTTAAAGCATTATCAATTACCTTTACAAATGAATCCATAGAGTATTTATCCAATCTATCCTTTAAACCCTCGGAATCAGGAACATCTAAATAATTTAATCCATCTTCTAATGCTTTTGAAGTAATAGGTTGGATTGTGCCTCCTGCTGGGACATATACATCATCTGCAAATCTACCATCTGAAATAGCACTAATACCTAAAATTTCATTTTTTTTATAATCTGCTCGAATAATTGCTGCGACCCCACTGGCAGCTAAACTAATCATGAATCTGGATCTCTGATTTTTATAATTAATCAAATCGCAATTCCTATAACCACTTGCTACTAAAATTCTATTAATATTTGGGTTTGTTTGTATTAGACTTTTTGCAATCAAAATTCCGACTAAGAATGTTCCACACCTCTGATTGACATCAAAAGCCCATGAACTCATTGGATTCCCTAATAATTGTTGAAGTTTTATGCCATTTACCACCATCGGTCGTTCAGCATAGACTTCTCCAGCCCAAATAATTACGTCCAAATCCTCAGGTGTAATGTCCGCTCTTTCAAGGGCTTGAAGACTAGCATTTGCTCCCATTTGGACTGTGTGATCACCTGGTCCAGGAACAGATTTGCTTTTAAGACCAAATTTTTCTTCGATAATTTCTTTTGGAATCCCTGTCTCTTTAGCAATATAATCACTTGTGTGTCTTTTTTTAGGAATATATATACCCCATGATTCTAAACCAACTGGACGTAATTCCATTTTTACCATCAAGCTATTTTAGTTCTCTTTTCAAAATTTTACCAGTAGCACTAGTTGGTAAAAAATCCCTAATCTCAATATATTTAGGAATCTTGTATTTAGCAAGCTTATCAAATAAATATTCGCGAATTTCTTCTTTTTGTAATGTTTTCCCGGGTTTTAGAGTTAGGAAAGCTTTACCCACTTCTCCCCATTTTTCATCAACAACACCAATCACAGCTGCCAAATCAACTGCAGGATGTTTAAAAAGTAATTCTTCAATTTCCACAGGATAAACATTTTCTCCACCACTAATATACATTTCTTTTCTACGACCTACAATATAATAAAATCCTTCATTATCTTGCATAGCTAGATCTCCTGTATGAACCCACCCATCTGGTTCTATAGTTTTTTTGGTTTCTTCGGGTTCATCCCAATATCCAGAAAATATATGAGGTCCTTTCAGTAAGAGTTCTCCAACCACTCCCTGTTTTACGACTTTGTCTGTTTTAGTATCAATAATTTTCATATCGCAGTGAATTACGGGTAAACCAACAGAAGTAGGTTTTTGTTTAATTTTTTCTTCAGGTAAGTAAAAATTATTAGGTCCTACTTCAGTCAATCCATATCCCATTTTAAATGGTTTATTCTTAGCCCAATAGTTTTCCATAATAGCAACTGGACATGGTGCACCCCCAGATATAAATATCCTTACAGATTCAAAATTAGTAGATTTAAATTGTGGGGTGTTTGCCATCATATGAAACATAGTTGGAACTCCAATAACTATAGTAGATTTTTCTCGCTCGATAACTTCAATAGTTTCTTCGGGCTTAAAATCACCCATCAATATAGTTTTAGCCCCCAGATGATAAAATGGAACTAAAAGTACATTCCAACCGCCTGTATGAAATAACGGAAATAGAAGAGGTTGAATATCATCGGGTCTCAAACTCCATGAAAGGATTGTATTTACAGAATTCCAAAAAATAAGCCTGTGTGAGAGAGTTGCTCCCTTTGGAAGCCCTGTAGTACCACCTGTGAATAAAATTAGATGTGGATCTTCAAAGTTAATAATAGGTCTTTCAATGGGGGTATTTGAGACTTTTTGTGTTAAATCATGAGATGAGGGATCACTTAATATTGATTTCTCACCCATTACCACGTATTTGGAAACTAAATTTTTATCCTTTATTTCTATCGCTTGAGATTTTAATTTTGGTTCATAGAAAAAAATAGTTGGTCCCGTTTTTTTAATCAAGTAATCTAATTCTTGAATTGTTAATCTTATATTGAAAGGGACTAATATTGCTCCGATCTTAGCTGTTGCTAAAAATAAATCCACACATTCAATTCTATTTGTTGAGAACATTGCAACACGATCTCCCTTTGAGATTTCATGATCATTCAAGACCCGTGCAAGTTTATTCGCTCTAAAGTTAAGTTCTTCATATGTATATGTTTTTTTTTCAATATTATCTATGATTGCTTCACGATTAGGAGTAAGCAAAGCACGACGACCTGCCCAATCTCCAATCCAAGAATATTCATCTGGTATTGATGTTTCTCCTACTTTAACCATCTGATTGAATCACCTATATAGTTCTATCATTAAACTGCTTTGTATATTGGCCATTTTCTCCATACATATGCAAATAAGATTTCAATCCATAGAAACCACAAAACAAAAGGAGTTGGATTCATTTCCCAGTAATTTATTGTATCGCCAAACAAAATTGGTGATAAAAGATAATAACCCAGAAAAGTTAAAGTTCCTATTCCAATAACTAAAAGAAACCTAAAAACAAAATTTTTCCATTGAGCATATTTTTTTGGCCAGTTATCAAAGAAAAGAGAAACTAACACAACAGCGCATATGAGAAATATAGCATACGTAATACTCATCATATACCAACCTTTAAGTCGAGTTATTTCATCAGGTGGTATTCCACCAATCGCTTGAAAAAAAGGATCAAAAATATATTGAGCAATATAAGGCCCCAACAAAGAAACGAGTAAACCTAATACTGTACAAGCACCTGCTGCTATCATTCCGATAAAGGGTTGTTTCCGCCCTAATTTACTCCATGGCCAATACTCAAATACCATCATTGTTAATAGCGAAAAGAAAATCAACCATTGTGTCCATCCAAGTGAGAAGGCATAACTGGGAAAGAAAGTTATTGGTTTAACTGCATTAACCTCGGAAGTTATGTTTGTACGTTCACCCGCAGGAAAGAATAAAAAAAACCAAACTAAGATGGTTATAGCATTACCAATAAACCAAATGATAATTCCACGTTTAGGCTGTTTAAATTTAAAAAACGGCCAATACATAGTACCAGCAACCCAAAGAACTGCAAAAGAAAAACAAGAACCACTTAATGCACCAAAAATTGAAGCTCCAACAAACCATGCAATATAAGGATCTGTGATTTGACTGCCATAAAATGAATTAAATAATGGTAAAAGTACAAGTGTGAAAATCAATATAATTACAAAATTAATAGCTGTTCCTACTAGGCCTACTTTCCAGGGAGTACGAAACCAACCATAATAAGGCCAATTTTCAAACCAGATTGCCCAAACCACTCCTATTAGACCAAAACCACCGATTACAGTTGCCCACGCAGTAATCTCCATTTCATGGGAAGGATAAGGATTATGCCAACGTGAATCGAAGAATATTAACCAAGTTATCCAACTTATTATGAATACTATTAATATTGATAAAATTCCCGCAAGAGGTTGTTTATAGCGTGCCATAACAATCATAGGCGCTTCATCTGCTGAAGGAATTCCGACTTTTTCACCCGCAAGAGCCATAATTTTCACATAAATTATTTTTTATTTAATATATTGTATAGTTTATTCATATATTTAACTTGAATCCATTTAAAGTTTAAAAAAAATTCTTCAATAAAACTTAAACAGATAAAAAATAAATGATCTAAATCGACAGAAATAAAAAAAAGAATTTTACATTATATTTTCACTAGGTCATAATCTTTTGAGCCGAGTCCGTTATTCACAGCAGCATTAATCTGCCATGTTGCATCAACCATAGGATTTAATGCATTAAACTTCTCAATACCTGGTCTAATTGGTTGAGTCCATTGCCCATCTTTATTTAAAAATGGAATACTTGGAGCATTAGTTTCAGCATCTACACATGCCTTGTCTATTGCAACAGGGTCAGAAGAACCAAAAATTCCTAAATCAGGAACTACTGGAATGCTTGCATTAGAGACACAATCACATAATGCAGGGATCTCAAAAGCGAAATTAATATACCGAATTTTCTCAGAACCAAAAGTTAAAACACCAGTTGCATTGTCTATAAATCTTTCTATAAATATTTTATTATTATTTAGTCCAGGTTCTTCTATTGCTCTTTTTACAGGACATTTTCGAACGCATCGAGCACATCCATAACAATTAGATTCATCAATTAAAGCCTTTTCATCCTCTATTTTTATTGCGTTCACAATGCAACCATCTATACATTCTTGATTACATTTTGAAAGATCGCATCTCTCAGGATTAACGCTATACATACTGTCCCTATGAGCTCGATGTTTATGATGTTTTGAAACACATCCTATACCAAGCTGTTTTAGTGCACCTCCAAAAGCCCCTAGTGGGTGACCTTTAAAGTGAGAGATAACAACAAGTTTATCGAAATCAAAAAGTTTTGCTGCCACAGATACATCCGTAAAATGTTTACCATTGATATTTACTATTTTTCTATCAAGTCCATTATCACCGTCGATAAATTGTAAAGGTGCCCCCGTTATTTCTTCTGTATATCCATGGAGATGAGCAATTTTTAAATGATCTTTACTATTTTTTCGATGACCTATACATATAGTATAATTCTCATACATCTCAATACACTCAATTCTATTCCCAAATCCTTGGGTTTCTATTAAAATAGGAATTCCTCCTTTAGATTTAATAGCTTCCACTACTTCACGTACATAATCTGGTCTCAAATAGCGGGTATTTTGTGCTTCTCCAACATGTACTTTGACTCCTACTTTATCTCCTGAATTTATGTTATCTAAAATTTTATCTAAAATCAACCGAGTTTTTACTAGATTATTAGTTACCATATTCTGAGCAGAATTTACTAGAGCTGGTACTTCTATAGGGGATGCCCAATACACTATAGATTTATCTGTCATATTTTCTAACCATCTCATTAGAAATATGATTCAAATGAATGTTAAATCGATTAAAAATAATTTTGTTTTAAATATTTATTAAAAAAGGCTTAGAGTTAATATAGATCTTCAATAACGAAATCTAAATTAAGATCGTTTAAAGTATTTTCGAATGGATAACCATTCCCAGGATTCCAGCCCATTTTTTTACAGTATCCCTTATAATCTGCTAAATAGTCTATACTAACAGCTCTTTCTGGTAATTTATTATTAATAATATCTATGCCCTCCCTTAACGTAAATGCTTGTCTAAGGGTTTGAATCCTTATGCCAATTTTTACTAATTCATCAATTGTAATATCCCACCCAACCACAGCTTTTATAATTTGTAAAAGGGGATATTTTTGAAATGACCCTACAAACTCACATAATCCCAGACTATTTAAAGATTGCCAAATGGCAACTACTAGCTTTTCTGCTTCACTTCTTTCATCTCCAGGCGTTTTGAATCCTGTTGGTAATGTAAAACCCTCAAACAACCCATTAGGTTTTCCCATTGGGCCTACAACACTAAAATCAAGAGAGGGTGTAGTATGTCTTCCTGGAGTAGGATCAAATGCAAAAGTTGCACCCATACTCTTATAGAATTTTGAAGAATGCATACCAAGCTCCTGACCCATTGAATGAATTGCATACTCATTACTTCCTTTTCCAATTTTTTCTGAAGCAATCTTTACTCCATCTGCTAAAATATCTCCAAAACCTTCACGATTTATAATTTTTTTCATTAGTTTTAGTATTGCTGATGAATTTCCCCAATTTAACTCAAGACCATCGGTTTCATCTTTGGATATAATGCCATTTTCATAACACTCTATCGCAAAAGCAACAGTAGCACCAGCTGAAATTGTATCTATCCCTGCTCGGTTACATAGATCATTAATTGTGAAAATAGACATTAGGTCATCATTTAACAACATAGGACCAAAACTAGCACAAGTTTCATATTCTGGACGGTGAGTTTCTTCTAGTCCTACTTCGGGAACTTTCATAATAGCACCACATCGGGTTGGGCATGAAAAGCAGCCATAGGCTTTCTGTTTATATTTATCTATTTCCATCCCTGAAATTTTATTTAACTTAGCTCCAGGAAAGTCTTGTTTTGATCTACCGCCCCAATTTTTTATGGGAGTATCTCCTGATTGAGCCAGGAATGTATTACCTGCAGTCGTTCCTAATGTCTTGAATATGTAAATCATACCACTAGTGTTATCATTTATACTTTTGTTATATTTTTTTGTATGCCTATTTAGTGTTTCTTTATCTGCTATTGGAATTTTCTTATTTCCTTTAAGTATGATAGCTTTCAATTTTTTAGAACCCATGACTGCGCCAAAACCAGATCTTCCAGCTATTCTAGCCTTATCATTAACAATGCCAGAAATAAGAGAAATATTTTCACCCGCTTGACCAATACTCGCAACTTGAACCTTTCCATGTTTTTCAGTTAATCTTTCTTCTGTTTGGACTACGTCTAAACCCCATAGATCAGTAGCATCTAGAATTAATTTTTCATCATCAATAATGGCAACATATTTAGGACTATTCGCTTTTCCTTTAATCAATATTGCATCAAAACCACACTTTTTTATTTCTGGTCCAAAATATCCTCCACAGTTTGAATCTCCCCACGTTCCTGTTAGGGGGGATTTCCCAGCGACCATGAATCGTCCTGTCATAGGTGCGATAGTGCCAGTTAGTAACCCTGGAAAAAATCCAAAAACCGATTCTGAACTTAATGGATCTGTTTTTGCCGGTGTATTCTCATAGATAAGCTTTGTTGCTAAACCATAACCACCTAAATATGAACGATAATAATCTTCAGGTAAGCTTTCTTCTTTAAAGGTTTCCTTTGAGAGATCAATCCATAAAATTTTACCAAAATAACCATTTACCATTGAAATAACTCTTTATTTTTTGTAATTATAAATAGATCTTTTTACTTATACAGAAGTGTAAAAGAAAGAGATCTTAGATATATTTAATTAATAGTTAATGGCTTTAATAACTTAAAAATGAAATTATTTTAATATATCAGTTATAACATAATGAAACAAAAAGTTAGGATAAAAGATTTTTCAGTTAGGATTTTAATTTTATTTTCAATTGTAATTCAGCTCGCATTTGTGTTGAATTCTTCTTTTGTAAAACCCCATAACCTTAAGATATCTTCTGCGTTATTCATAAGACTTTCAATGAAAACTTTTAACGGAATTATGTGTTTTTGAAATCCTATTGCTGAAGATGGTACTCTCGTAGGTCCAAGTGTTAAGTGATAAAGACTTTTGTGATAATCTTCGGAAAAAATATCGGTATTCAACCATTTTTCTTTCATTTCGGTTGATAGTGGGCTTTCATTTGTCATTAATATTGCCGTTCCTAAGCAAACAGCCTCTGCACCCATAGCTAAAGCTCCAAGAAATCCTCGAGCATCACCAATTCCTCCTGCAGCAATTATAGGAATTGTTAATAACTTTTTAGCCATAGTTAAATTTACTAATGTTGTATGTTGATACGGATTTTTGAATCCTGCAGCTTCCATACCAATTAATGTTATCGCATTTGCTCCTGTTTTCTCAGCAGATATTGCGTGTCTTATTAATGCACATTTATGAAACCAATAACAACCTGCTTCCCGTATCCTATCTCCAAGAAAAGTAGCTTGATATGCTGACGTTGTAAAAATATTCACTCCTTTGTCAATAGCGACCTCTAAATACTTTAGATAATCATCAGTTGTTATAATTGTATCTCCAAATCGAACTCCTGGAGGGACAACTGTGAGATTAACTCCAAAAGGTTTATCAGTCAGTTCATGCATTTTATCTAATTCCTTTTTGAAACTATTAATTTCATAATTCAAAGCAGTTATGATTCCAAGACCTCCTGCATTGGAGAATGAAGCCGCAAATTTTGTTTTACCCAATCCGGCAAATGCTGCCATGATAAGGGGATATCTTGTCTTAGTTAATTTATTAATCTGTGTTTTCCAAATCAAAGAAATCACGTAAAATTAAACTTAGTTATCAAATAATGAATCTTAAAAGGATTTGCCTTTAATCAATTTTCTCTTCTTAAAAATAACGCATTTCAAGTAAAAAGAAGTATTTAAATATTGAGCAACATTTTTGCATTCTCACTAAAAATTCGTTCTTTAAACCCTTCTGAAATTGGTAGATTTTTAACTGCTGGGATAATTTGTTTCCAATGAGCTAAGGGATGATCGGAGGCGAACAGAACTTTATGTTCAATTTTGTCCTTTATAAACGCATCCCATGGAAAATAGGAATATAAATGATGATGGGCTGAGATATCAACATATACATTTGGATGCCGTAGAACCACGGAATAAGTGTCCCAAAACCACGGGGTTCCCATATGCCCAATTATTATTGTTAAATCTTGATGTCTCATAGCAACTTCATCAATTAACATAGGATGTCCATATTTAGCTATTGACCCAACGGTTGAAACCTGATGACCTCCGTGAGTCCATAAGGGGATATTAAGATCTATCATCTTTTTCCATATTGGATCATATTGAATATCCGAAATATCAAACTTCTGAACAGGAGGTACTATCTTTACTCCCTTTAAATTTAGGGAGGTTATTGCATAATCAAGTTGATCAAGTGCTCCAGGAGCGGGAATATCAATACCTGCAAAACCAATTAGCCTAGTTGGATGAATCTTTACAAGATTAGCTACATCTTCATTAGTTACTAATATCACATCGTACGCTGTTTTCACATTAAAACTTACAATTACTGATTTAGTTATTCCTAACTCATCCATTAAAGTAATATAGTCATCTATCGAAACATGTTCACTTACACTTTTTAACATCTTATACATGTATCTTCTCCTAAAAGGATCGGATGACCACATTGCATCTGATATCTTATTTAAGTCATCCCACGAAACCTCTTTACAAAAAGGATGAACATGCATATCAATAATCATGAAATCACTTTATAATTTAAATAAGGAAAGTTATATAAAAGTATCCAAAGTTTTTTGTGTCTTAATGAAATTAATCAATTTACTACTTTGTTTCCAATATTTATAATCGACCTCAAATCCATCTGCCATTGCTTTCAAAGAATCATTAAAATTATCTAATTTAATCGGGTCAGTTGTAAACATAGCATTATTTACGGTTTCTCTTATTACCCATACTCCTAAAGGGACTACATAACCTCCAGAAACTTCTCTAAATATTAAAACTCTTGCTTGTCGTTTAATCTTATAGAGATATTCACACACTGATTTTCTTGCTGCATAATAGGCACCTGTAATATTACTCGCATAGGATTTTCTTCCACCATAAAACTCAAAATCCGTCATTATTTGTGGTTTTAAATTACGACTCTTACCATCAAGAGAAATATTCCACAATGTATTAGGTGCCCACACTTCATTCATCTCATATATGAATTTTCCTGGAAATAACAGAATTTTAAAATGATTATCAAGATAAGTTGCTTCAAAAATTTGATAATCATTTATTTCTGGAAAATTTTTAATTTCTTTAATTAAAGCTTTTGAAATTATGTCATCTACAGCGGTTATCGTCCATCTAGTAGGAACAATTCTACGCCTCTTTTTCTCACCTAGAAGTCCTGCGGAAAAGACTCGCTCAATCGTAGACTCAGGTACGTGTCCTTTAAAATATAGATTTTCTGAGACTGCTTCAGCTGCTTTAAGATCTGTATCTGAAACACAATAATCCACTTGAGGATGAACCTTTGTATTTTCTGTAATTTCAATTTTTTCTGTTGTTCCAGAAGGTCCCATTGGTAAAGCGTGATTATCCATCATTATTCTGAGATTCATTCTTTCTAATTTAGTTTCAGTATCTACAGGTCTAGCAGCCATTGATAATTCTTGTGATGTTTCCAGAAGTTTTTGAGTTTTTAAGGAAGGCGTGCTTTTCCTTGACTTCCGGCCAATAAATACATTTGTTTTAAAGTTACTCCTCACTAAACTACTCCTATACCGAATAATGTCAACCATTTTTTTGCCAAACCATAGCTCAGGAGCATCTAAAATATGGTAATCTGATATGTCTAGTCCAGTTTCAAATTCTTGAAATGGTACTAATGGTCCTAAGTATACATTTGGATAATTAAAACGGCCAACAAAAAATCCGGGTGGACTGGCTCCAAAGATTTCTACATCTCTTCTCGTCTTATCTAATTCAAAGGGGACTAAAGACTTCATTACAGACTTTTTTAATAGAATTGGGCATGTTTTTTTCCCACATAATAACCGTGCACCTTTACATCGAAGGCAGATATTTTTTTCTGTTGGGGGTCTTACCAAGCTATTCTCTCTCTAAATTAGATTTTCCTTTTTGAAAATTAGTATTTTCAATTATAAAAAAGGTAAAAGAGTTTAAATTTTTAATACTTAAAGAAAAAATAATGTAATTATTTCCATTTCGTTAAGATCTCTTCTCGTTGAAATGTAGCTCGGCTGGCAAAAAATAGACCTATGTCGACTATAGCAAGAATTCCCGCAATAATTAGCAATGTGTTAGTGTCGAGTGTAATTACACTAATTTCGGTAAGTAAATATAGTGCAAAGAATGGAATAATTACGAGGACTGCTAATTGTTGAGCGGATCGTACATCATTCACGCGAGAAGAAATTATGACGCTTAATTCTATACTCATTATGCATACTAGGGGAGAATCTAAAAGAATCATGGTCGCAAAGAACCAATTTGGAAAATATGGATAACCCACTTGAGCAGTAGTAAAAATATCCATGAGAACCATGAATATAACAGCACTAATAAATATCATGATTATTACAGGCAGGAATGCCGCTAAACTCTTACCGAGCAAGATCTCATCATCAGTAGTCGGAGTCGCTAATAAGGGTTCAAGAGTTTTCTCAGTTTTTTCCCCAACGAAACTGTAAGATCCGATAAAAGTTGGAATTATAGCTGCAAGGATGACGAAGAAGAAACTAAATGCATCAAACAGGGCAAACATGCGCTGTGCTGGGGCACCTGTATAATTTATAACATACCAGAGTATCGTGGGTAATCCAATTGAGAGAATTAACGGTAAAATAAATGCAGTATACAGGATGGCTTTTTTTTTACGAAAAAGCCCAAAATCTTTTGCGGTTATGGTCCAAACATTTTTACGATTCACTTTACTCATTCCTACGTACTTTTTTTAGATAAATATCTTCTAAGCTTGGAAGGAGTTCTGAAATAGATTGAACTAGTCCTCCAGCATCTTGGATTGCCTGTATGATGGAAGGATTATCTTTGCGAGGATCATTAACATTAATAGTCATTTTATTGTTATCTATCGAAATTTGCTCAAATCCGAGAGATTTTATGCTTTTGAGGATGTTATCAGTAATGGCATCCACCTCAACAACAGACTTCTTTCCCAACAAGGACTCCCGTAATTCCTCGGGGGATCCAATGTCTAATAATTGGGTTTTCAAAATTCCCACACGATCACAGATCCGTTCCGCCTCATCGAGCATGTGTGTATTCAAAAAAATGGTCCGCTTTTCTTTTTTCAGTTCGAGAATGTAATCCCTAACCATTTTGGTGGCTTCTGGATCCAGATTTGCCGTTGGCTCATCTAAAAATAGGATTTTTGGATCGTGAACTAAAACTCGAGCTAATGCCAATTTTTGCTTCATCCCCTTGGAAAAAGTTCCAGTAGCCACATATTTTTTATCCCAGAGATCAAACATTTTGAGATAATATTCAATTCGTTCTTTTCGTTGACTTTCGGTGCATTGGTATAACTTGGCATAGAAATCTAAATTTTTATAAGCAGACAAGCTTTCATAAAGTCCCACATTTTCTGGCAACAATCCAATTATTTTACGAATTTCAATCCTATTTTTTTTATCATCGATGGATAAATTATTTAACATTGCATTCCCGCTTGTTTTAGATATCAGGCAACAAAGCACCCGGATAGTAGTTGTTTTACCCGCTCCATTAGGACCGAGCAAACCGAATACTTCTCCTTCTTCAATTTGCAACGAAAGGTTATCAACAGCTGTCAGGTTTCCATATTTCTTGGTTAAATTTTCAATTTTAATCATTATTTTATTGCTTTTTGGTTTTTTATTGTAGTTTTATCAAGTTAAATTATTATAAGTTTTTTCAGTTTATACTCTAGTTCTCTGGTTTCACTTTAGGTTTAGATTTCCAAATTAACCCAATCACTAATGCAATTACTCCTACGATTATTAGTGCATAAGAAATGACTTGTAAAGCAGGGTGTATAATGAGCAATATAACACCTATAATTGATACAATACATCCCCCTAATATGAACCTTAATTTATAATTCCAGAACAATGCCATATTTTATACATCTTTATTAATATCTGTTTAACTTTACGAATTCAAAAATAGTAATCATATTTTCACTTTCATTTTTAAAAAAAATATATCAGTATATAAAGATTGTGTATTAAAATGATAAGGTTTCAAAGAAACATTAAATTCATTCTAGACTCTAGAGAAAATGGATGTGTTAGAATATATAGATATAAAATAGAATATAAGTTGCGTATTTCCTTATTAAAATTGTTGTCAATGTTGTTTTCCTTACCATTGAATCAATGGAGATAATTTTATAATTCCCAAATTGGATTTTGATTATTCATTTTAAATATAATGTAATTTTGGATTAATTGTGAAAATTTATATTATTTTAGACACAAATTTTTAATATTTATAAAAAAATAATAGAAATTTTTTTTGAATGTATATATTTTTTGATTAGATTAATAGTTTTAATATTAAATCATACCTACCCTTAGATATAATAAAAAAAAATTTATTAAGTATTTATTATTCTCAACATCTTCTATCTTTCTGATTAGTTTTTTTTAAAGCTAATAACTTCCCCAGATCTTATATCTAATTCATTTAAAATTGCCATAACCTTGACTCTTATTTCATTCTTAAGATCTTCACTCATTTTATTAAATTCACTTATCCTATCTTTATCGATTTGATCGATTAAGTTGTTTAACTGGCTTGTTAATTCCTTTGCTCTTTTTATGTCCATTTTTTCACCTCCTTTTAATTTTTTAATTCAATTTTAATTTTGAAAAAAATCGTTTTTCTCACCCTAACAAAGCTTTATATCCGTGTTATAAAGCAATTAGACAGCTAAGTTGGATTAACTATAAATTAGAATCATCTACGATGTGAAATTGATGGATTAAAACCCCTTCTAAAAAAGTTTAATGCACGTTATAGGTTAAGCAAACTAGATATAAAGCCTGTGAAGATGGATTATGAATTTAGGAGTAATTCCTGATTCAATTGAAATTGAATCATAATCCAGTCAAATTTTGTTTATAACAAGGTGTTAGTTTTAATATATGTAAATGGAAATTTAAATCTATTTGCATAATAAATTAGGGGATTTTTTGTTTTATTAAAACCGCTTTTCCCTGATTTGCTTAATTTCTCGTGATGTGGTTATAAATTGGATATATTTATAAGTGTAATTATTTTTGTTTGGGTTCGATTTTTCGCTCATTTGTATTTTCCTCCTTTTTAAGAGACACAAGGTTCGAGCCTTTTTAAATTTTGTCTCAATTTCCTTTGAAATTTGGATGGAAAGGTAAATTCAGTGTCGGATTTCAATGAAAATTTGGTGGAAATATAGTAGAATAGCTACCAAGAATTCTTCTTAAGCAATTGAAAATCTAATAGTCCTCGAAAATAGTCAGGTGGACGCATGATTGGTTTTTTAACGACGGTTTCAATACTTTTACGAAATTGGTTTTTATCTCTACTTAACTTTCCGTTCTCTTCAAACTTAAATAATTTAAAGCTCGATTTGTGTTAAATATACACTTCGATAAATCATCGGATGTGTATTCTATCATCGCGTATAAGCTTATTAAAATAAGAGAAGAATTAATAACAATTGGTCATTTACAGGTAGTGAGGCATTGATATGGAAGATGACAATAAGCTGTGGATTAAAAGAATTTATGAAAAATGCAGTGGATGCAGAAGATGTGAGATTGCATGTTCTCTACATCACGAAGGAAAAATTTGGCCCGAAGCTTCAAGGGTTAGAGTTTTCATGTTTGTTCCAGGAGTTGAAATACCTCATCTTTGCTTTCAATGTAATGATTACCCTTGTGTTGAGACTTGTCCTGAGGAAGCTCTATCAGTAGATGATCATACAGGAGCCGTAATTACTGACAAGTCGAAATGTACTGCATGTGGAATATGTATTAATGCCTGTCCTGGAAGAGTACCACATCTCCATCCTCAAGATGATTATATAGTGATTTGCGATTTATGTGGTGGAGAACCAAAATGTACAGTTAGTTGTCAGGAAGGTAAGTGGGATACTTTGATTCTCTTAGAGAGTCAAGATGTAGAAACGGAAAAAGTATCAGCAAAAACCCCTAAAAAACTCGCATATGAAACTGCAAGAAAAATATTGGGTGAAAAAACAACTGAAGAGGTGTATGAATGGTGAACGGTTATGCAGGAAAGTTTCTAGAAATAGATTTAACAAATAAGAAAATTGAAAAAATTACATTTTCAGATAAAATTCTTCAGGATTACATCGGAGGAAGGGGTTTAGGAGTAAAGATATTGTGGGATAGGCTTGGAAATATGTGGGAGACGATTGATCCACTAGGTCCTGAAAACATTTTACTTATGCTTACTGGCCCTTTTACGGGATATTTTCTTGGTGCTAGAATTTGCGTAACTGGAAAATCCCCCCAGGGTAATGGAATTATAGGATCAACAGTCGCAGGAGAGTTTGGTGTGGAATTGAAATGTGCAGGTTATGATGGAATAATTTTTACGGGAAAGGCTGAAAAACCGAGTTATGTATTTATTTGTGGAGATAACATAGAGATTAAGGATGCTTCACATATATGGGGAAAAACTAGTAGAGAATCTTTGCGTTATCTCATACAGAATTCGATTAATGATATCAAAAAGATTCATCCTAATTATGGGGAGTTTAAGGAACCTTCGGTTCTATATATAGGTCCTGCCGGAGAAAATAAATCCAGGGTAGCAGCTGTAGAAGCAAAATATGCACATGCTGCTGGTTACGGAGGATATGGTGGCGTAATGGGTTCTAAAAACTTGAAAGCTGTGGTTGTAAAAGGTTTTGGTCCCTTACCAGATGTGATTGATCAGAATAAAATGCTCGAATTATCGCAGGAATTTTCAGATAATTGTTTTAGGATAGAATTTTTTAGACGTTGGGGTACAGGATCGGGAGGATATACATTTGGAGCTGACTCAAGTTCAGAGCCAGTTAAAAATTGGCAGGAAGAATGGCATAATGAGAAAAGTTATAGGGGTGAAGAATTCGACAAACTTTGGGTGAAAAAATATTGGGGAGATTACGGTTGTCCCGTTACGTGCTTAAAGTTGGGGGTGTTAAGAGATGGAAAATATGCTGGGGCAATCTGTGATAATCCTGATTACGAGCTTGAGGCATTCCTAGGGACAAATTTGGGTATTTTTTCACCAGAACAAAACATTTATCTATCATATATAATAGAAGAATTAGGATTTTGTGGTATTCAAGGTGGAGCAATTTTGGGTTTTACTGGAGAATTATTCCAAAGAGGTATCCTTTCAAAAGAAGATTTAGGAGGAATTAATCTAGAATGGGGAAATGTGGATGCATTTGCAGAATTAGCCAGAAAAATTGCTTTTAGAGAAGGTATTGGGGATATATTAGCAGAAGGTATATATAGAGCTGCTTTGAAACTTGAAGAAATGAAAAAAACAGAAGTTCTTAAATATGCGATTCATCTTAAAGGCATGGCAATTGGAGCTCACGGTCTTAAAAGTGGTAAGGACATGGTTACACGAACTTCTATTGGATATAGTGTATCAGTTCAAGCAGGAGACCATACCTCATCAGCTTCTCTTCCTATTGATGGAGATGGAAGTGAATTATACTCAATTCTCAGCGATTCTGGAGTATATTGTAATTTTACTACCTTTACCTTAGCTTTTGATCAAATTGCAAGTTTCTATCAAGCAGTTACAGGTTGGGAATTACCAACAGAAAGATGGTTCAGCGAAAAAGGTTTAAGAATTTTACAATTACAGAGAACTGTTTCACTGCTTGGAGGACCGGATGCTGAATGGAGATCAAAGCAAGACGATACTCTACCATCTAGATTTTGGGAACCTCTCCCATCGGGACCGTATAAAGGGAAATCAATAGATAAAAATACATTCGAGAAATTAAAATCCGAATATTACACAGCTGTGGGGTGGAATGACGAAGGTGTACCCACTTCTGAAATATTGCAAAAGTTGGATTTAAAAGACGTTGAATTGAAGCTTAAAAAAGAGGGTTTGCTATAATTTCAAAGGTAAATTCAGAGTTTTTTTCCAAACTAAAATTCAACTCCGTATTAACGAATTGATAAAATATTTAGAAATTTATTACTTTTTGAAATCACTTAATTTTCCCAATTATGAATAAGTTTGTTCTATTATAAAAAAGATATAGGAGTATACATTTTTAATACTAATATTAAAAAAATTAGTTTTTTTTATCAAACTTATAAAATTCTTAGAGATTGGTAAACCGTTCTTAAATTAAGATTCTAAGAAGTAATATGTCCATAACCCTGATTAGAATCAATATATTGCTGAGTATAGGTATCGAAATTAAATTGAATATAATGAGTCCTCCCACGTACCATCGTCTCTAAAAAGAAAAATCTCACAGAAAATAGATCATTTTCTCTAAAAAATATTGGCAGAACAGTCCATTTTGCATAGTAATAATGCTCATTGCACAATTCAATCGCTTTTTTGAAAAGGATCATTTCCTCTGGTTTTAGAACAGAATGGTTTTTATATATCACTTTAGACGTTAAAAAATGTGACTTTTTTTCAATGCATAATGATACTCCATCATGAGTAATATCGTATTCAAAGATTGTATAATAAAATGGTAAAACGCCTGGAAAGTATTTCTGGTTATCCTTAAGATGCAGATTTATCCAAACTTTTGCAATAATTCGATATAAATAATAGAATAGATAAAAATAGGTATAAAAGTTAATAACACTCATAAAAAGGGAAAGTGATGCGGAATTATAGTACATTACGAGAAGTATAATAAGAAAGATCAATGAAGTTAGGAAAGTAAAAGAGCTCCCTGCTTTTTCGACGTAAAAGCTATATTCCTTTTTAGAAATCGGATATAAATATGGGATTTTCGTAGTAGTAAGAAGATCCATTGATACATGTAATCCATAAAACGCTGATCCAATTATCCACGCTATAAAAAACGATTTATTTCGAAAAATAGAGAAAGGAATGGTTAAAATAGCTGATATTATTATACCTATTATATATGAATGAGACCCTCCGCGATGTTCAAGATAATTCGATTTAAAAATTCTTTTCAATGGGTATAAAAAAATGTCTAAATCTGGTAAAAATGAGAAAAAAATAGCTAGAATGATATAATCAAAGGTTACCTCCTTTAAAAAGAATATGTACAGTAGAGCTCCAAAAACAGAATGAGTGAAAATGTCCATAATAAGAATATTTTGCTTTACTTTATTAATTAAAATAGTGAAAGAAAAATTTTTCAGTTATTTTCTAAAAGTACATGTTTTTATTAATGTATTCTTCTGGATTCTCAAATTTGTAAAGAAGTTTTTTTACTACTCTTCTCCTATAAGAATTATAGAGCTAAAATCTTCTAAAAATATATCTAAAATTAAAAAAAGAGAACATAAAATTAGATTTATTCTACTTTTGAAAACTTACCAAGATTTTTATTAAGCATTTTCAGTATTTTATCTTCTAATTCTTCTGGAATATGCCTAAAAGAGAACTCTTCTAATTCCGGTAAGAGATTTTGAATTGTTAATCTAGTAAGATAATCCAATTGATCACATAAAGCACATAACTGAAAATGAGCTGAATTTTCGATTAACACAGCACCTCTTCGAACTGTGAAATAATTAACCTGTTGTTGTTTCATAATTTTCCGTATGTTATTCCACAGATCATGAATTCCTACAAGATAAATAGTATCATTAAGAGACCCACTCTTTTCATTTTTTAAAATTATTTCCCAGGCAGAATCTTGTGTCCCTATAAACAGAGAATAAATAACACTTTTCTTTTTTGATCTTTTGTCTTCAGATTTTCTGAATGTTAGCCGTTGAAACATTCTGCGCAATACAGAATCAGCTGATCTTTCAATAATACCCGAATTTAGCATTTCTAGATTTTCATTTATCTCTTTTTCTAAACCTGATAAATTATATTCTTGTGCGGTTCTTAGTGCTTCTTCAAAATATATTTTCGCTTGTGCGGGTAAATTACTTTCTGCTGCCAATAATCCTTTAAGTAGAACCAATCTACAGAGATCTAAATAACTTTGATTTTCAATAGCAATCGTTTTTGCCAAATCTAAATGGTTGTAGGCATGATTCAAGTATTCAAGGTTTTCAGTTTCTTGAAAATATTTAAAATAACCTTCAGCAAGCCTAATTTCAATATCGCTCGCGTTTTCTATAGATTGATTTTTAAACATAATTTCTCTTTCTTCTTGCAGATTTTCAATCAATTCTAACCAGTTACTACGCAATTCTCCTTCTATTGCTTGCAAATCATGCATAAAAATATTACCTACCGGCGAAGCTAAAAAGTCTTGACCATTTATTAGGTTATTTCTTACAAAATCTATCAATTCAAGAGAATCAGTTTTACCAGCAATTCTTTTTAGAGTAGAAAGTAAATCAAGTTTGTAATAAGTAGGTAAGTTTTCTTCTGAAAGAACTTTTTTACATAATTCTTCTGATTCATCATACCGTTCAGATATAAAAAGTGTTTCAGCAATAATACTCATTAAAGAACTTCTTATAAAAAACTCTTCATTGACAATTGGTAATTCTAATATAGCTCGTTGGCGTTTTAGAGCTTGATCATATAATCCTTGTTTTGATTCAATGACAGACATGTTCGAAGAAATAACTGCGTGAGTTCTTTCATCACCCATATTTACACTAACTTTTAATACAATTTCGAAGATTTTTAGTGCTTTTTCTAAATCTCCACTAGATTGATTAACAGCAGCATAAAAATTTCCTACAACGCTTATTATTTCTCGATTGCCCAATAATTGTCCAAAATTAAAAACTGGTTCTATTAGATCTATAGCTTCATTTATTTTACCTAGAAAATATAATCTAAACCCATAATATCCTTGCAAAAGCATTAATCCTGTTTTCACTTCAATAGAAGTCTGGTCACCCCATTCTTTTTGGCAATTATCATATAATTGTTCTAAAAGATCATATGAACTTAATCGAAGAAAAACTTCAGCTTTTGCAATTGCTGCTTCTAATTGTATAATTAATGGAAAAGATTTAAAATCAATTCTTTTGGCTATCAATATTAATTCTCGTGAGGGTGCAAACCTTGCTTGTAAGCGTAAATATATTGGATAACTCCAAGAGCTTGGTTCATATTTATAATTTAGAAGTTCTTTACCTTTTCCTATTATAAAGCCCCATTTTGCCGCTAAAAAGGTAACCAATTGATTATTAGGATTATTGCGTCTTAATTCATTTAAACATTCATACCACTCTTTTGGCGTTTTGTTGAATGGTTCTATCGACCGACAAATCTCATTTTTTTCTTCATCACTTGCTAAAGATAAGTATAACCGAAGTTCTAAAGGAATAAAACGCTGAAGTTTATTCCATATATCAGGAGCTCCTTTAGCACTTATTTTTTCTTCATAATAATCTTTATGAGCTCGATATTCTCCATTTTCATCGATAACAACTACATTAATATGTGATGATCCTGAATCTGTTTGGTGACTTAATCTGATTGTGTAGAGTCTCCCAATCATTAAATTACCTGATTCTGATCGGGAAATATAAGTATCAGGATTTTGAGGATCAAAATTAATTCGTTTATTGCATATTTTACAGTTAATCTCGGTCATTTTAACACCTCATCTTTTGTTTTGTTTAGAAGATGAGAGTCTTTTAATATTGAATATATTCGCCCTAATCACACAAATTAAGGAGTCTCTTACCCATGCTAACAATTTCTTCTAATACTGAATCAATCCCTATATATGATTCAATTGAGCTGGTCTCAAAATAGTTATCAAAAAATTTACCCTCACCAACTAGAGTATGCACTAATTCTTTTGAAACATTTCTTTCTAAATCAACTTTATTTCCAATTAGAATAAATCCAATGTTATTATGTTTGAATCTAGAATCTAGATTCATTAATCGAAGCCAATTATTAAGATTTTCAAAAGATTCATATCTATCTATTGAAAAAACAAAGACATAAATATCGATATATGATAAAACCGAGCTCTGTAATAAATCTAATGGATGCATACCAGGAATTCTTTGTCCAGCTAAATCATAACATTGAAAAACTAAATCTTTATAGGTCCATGATTCAATCTCCATAAATGGAGTGCGTGTAACTTTTTTATCTTCCACCACCTTGTGACCAGAATGATTATGATTATATTCCGTTGTTTTTTGAAGCATAGCTTGTACTAATGTTGTTTTTCCTACTGCTCCATCTCCTACTATCGTCATTCGAATTAATCTCTTGGCGTTTTTTAGTTGAGTTAAGAAATTTGATATTCTAGCCAGTTGAAATACACCTATTCTACTAATAATTTGAATATTATAAAGTTATACCTAATGAAGAAAAAAGCCTATGAAACTATTATTATTTTTATCTAATTAATAAAATCTTTTTTAATGAATGAACGTGATATCGTCACACATACATATTTTAAAAAAAAATGAGGAATTATTTCTCATAGAAATTTTGAACCAGATATTGTTATCATCATAAGCTTTATCTGATATACATAATATATTTTAGATGTTCTTATTTTGAGTGGTCAAATAATGATAATTAAAAGTCCTTTCAATGGTACAATCCCAAAAATCCATCCTACGGCTTTCATTGCTACGGACGTTGTAATAATTGGAGATGTAGAAATAGGCGCTTATACAAATATATGGTTTGGAGCGAAAATTCGTGGAGATTGGGGTAAGATTATTGTGGGAGAAAACACAAGCATTCAAGATAATTCAGTACTCCATTCCAGACCAAATGAAATTTGTAAAGTTGGCAATAATGTAAGGTTAGGACATTCATGTATGTGTCATGGCCCTTGCGTTATCGAAGATTATTCATTAGTCGGAATACATGCCTCTGTTTTAGAGGGAGGTAGACTTGGAATAGGAAGCACTTTAGCGGCAGGTTCAGTTTTACGAGACAAAACAGAAGATTTTAGTTTATATGCGGGGATACCAGCAATTAAAAAGAAAACATACCCTAATAAGAACTTAAATGAATTTAGTTCTAATCTTTACGTTAAAAATGGTCAAAAATTTAAAAAGGCAGGGTATGGACAAAAAATCCCAGAAGAATACTTAATTACTGAATAATTCAGAATTCAATAATAAAGAATTAAGTTATAAAATAATGAGAATTATAGGATTTTATCATAATCTAAACCATGACAATCAAGGATATTCTTAGTCATTTCTTTAAAACAATGGAGGATATTTATATTTTCCTTTGAAGAAGTTTCAACATACTCCTGTTCATTATGTGTTTTAAGGAACTTTTCAATTATTAATGCATCAACCTTTTTTTTCTTATTATTCTCTTGAATCAAATCAAGTTTAGTTCCAATTAGGATTTTCGGACGATCATGAAGGTTGTGTGCTCTTACCTGATCATACCACCATGCCAACCGAGTTAAGGTTTCCATGTTTAATAAATCAAAAACTAAAAATATACCATTTGCTCCATCAATGTAGTAATTGAAGAGCCGTTTGAATTGTTCCTGTCCCCCAAAGTCCCAGATGGTATGTCTAACATAACTTTCCTCACCGTTAACTATAATTGGGATATTATATGTATAAAAATCAATTCCAATTGTCATTTGAGTATTTGCATCAAAACTATCAAAACATAATCTACGAGCAATACAAGTCTTTCCTACACCGCCTGAACCTATTAAAACAAGCTTGAAAATGTAAGCGGGCTTTTCTTCTTGGTTGAATGCCATATTATTCTCACATATAAACCTATGATAAAACTACTTTTTGAATTTTTAGAATTTCTAATAGACTATTTTATTATACCTAATTCTATAAAAAAAATCTACTATATATAATTCTAGTACAAAAATATCTTTTAATTTTAAGTGATCGTAAAGAATTTAAAAATGAAAGTTAACGTATTTCTTCATAATCGAATTCATGAACATCTAATATTTTCTTAACGATCTCGTTAAAAATATGCTTAATATTTATATTGTCTAAAGAAGAAGTTTTAATGAAATCTTTTACATCATGTGTTTTAAGAAAATCGTTAATGAGGGATTCATCAATTTTAACTAAGTTATTCTCACCTTCAGCCAAATCAAGCTTAGTGCCTATAAGAATTTTCGGACGATCCGCAACGTTATTTTCTACCAATTTCTCATAAAACCAGTCTAAATTAATAAGACTTTCCATTTGTAATAAATCAAATACTAAGAAGATCCCATTTGTTCCATTAATGTAATCTCTAAAAAGTGATTTGAAACGTTCCTGTCCTCCAAAATCCCAGATAGAAAGTCTTATTTTAGATTCCTTTCCATTTACTATACAAGAAATATCATGTGTATAAAAATCTATTCCAACAGTTAATTGTGTGTTTAAACTGAATGTATCATAGCATAATCGTCGAACAATACAAGTCTTTCCTACACCCCCAGCCCCAATCAAACAAACCTTAAAGATATAGCTATAGTCTTCTTGATTAAAAATAACAAATCACCATTATAAAATTAGATATTTCATATAAATCTTTAAAATAAAAGTATCTTTTGATTATTATTTTTTTATCTTTTAACTTATAAATATAATAAATTTTATATTTTTAAGACTATAGAATTGAAAAAATGTTTAATTAAATCTCTCAATTGTAAAAATTAAGCCAAGTTTAATTTAAGCTTGAGATAGTAATTCTATTAAAGCCCTTGGAATTTCCTTATAATCATTTACTGCGTAAAATTTACCCCGTCCAGCTTTAGCAATTTCTCGGCATGTTTCAATCCCTTGATCCGCTTCATTATTTGATGGTATTCCGATTACGTGAAGCTTAGGAAAAGCTTTTGCTAAAGTTATAGGATCATCACCTCGATTATAGTTACCATCAGTTATTAATATACCAAAAAGGCTTTTTCTCTTTTCTTTAATTTTATTTAATTCTTTTAATCCTTTTTCTAAACCAATAAAAATATTTGTGAAGCCAACAGCCTCAGAATCTAAGATATCATCAATAATTGAAATAATAGGTCTTTTTTGGTCAATCTTTTTCATAATCATTGCAGTGGAGTTAAATAAAATAATAGCAAAGTCTTCTTTTTCCATGTTATAAGCTAAAACTGAGGCTGTAAGAGCGGCATTGAGTAACAAACGACCATACATACTGCCACTTGTATCCAATATCAATACTACTTTTCTTTTTTGTCGCTTTCTCTCAATTCCATAAATATCTTTATAATTCAAACTTTTTTTATAAATTTTTAGTGGATTATGTTGAATAGTTTCATCCATACTAAATTCGGGCATACCCATTTGATAATAGGGAACAGTTTTTTTAAATTCCCCTCTGATTCCCTTACTTGTTATTTTTAAAGATAATTTTAAAATACTTTGCCGTGCTAAACGTCTAAAAACTGACTTATATTTATCAGAGATAGGGCGTCTTATAAAAAAATAGACTTCTGGCATAAAATCTCCTGACTCCGCGGCTTTTTCTGAGAAAAATTGTACTCCTTGTTCCGTATCCAGAGCATCAGTAGAAGCATAAACATTTGCTTTAAGTAGTCCCATTAAAGCTTCAAGATTTTTATGTTGTATTGCTAGATACGTTAGCTCCTTTATTTGCTTATAATCTAATGTGTTGGCAAGGTGTTTATAATAATCAGGCTTTTTCTTTTTTTTTCGGATTATTTCATACTCTAAAATTTCTTTATCCGGTTTACTTTTGGTTAGTCTAACATGCAGCCTTTTCTCAATCTCTTCAGATTCTTCCTCAGAGAAATCATCGATTATTGAAAATCCGATTTATTCAATACAGCTAAGACAATATTCGTGATTATTTCCTTTTTTGATTGAGTCAAACCATCCTCAAGTTCAATCTTGTTATATAATGCCATTACAGTCGCTTCAACCCAATTTTTAGAGCTGTTACTATTATCGTATTGATTTACTAAAGTTGCTAAGTCTATTGCTCCTCTAATACTACTTCCCCTTCGAATTGAAGTACTTTCTCTCGTTATTTGGATTATACTTTGAGAGATTTTGGCTAGTTTATCAGCATTATTACTGTTCATCTTTGCTTCTTGTTTAATTATTAAGATTTCTTCTTCAGGTGTTTGATAATCTAAGTTAATCCAAATAAATCTATCCTTTAGTGCTTCGCCTAATACTGTAACTCCTACATGTGCTGCTGGATTTTGAGTTGCTATAACAAAGAAATCCTTATGAGCTCTAATAGTTTTTAATTTTGATATTTCAAGAATACCTTCATCTAATGATGTTAACAACGAATTTTGAGTGCTCTCTGGCATTCTATTAATTTCATTTATAAACAAGCATCCACCATTTATCATAGCTAAGGTTAAAGATCCGTATTTATAAGAATCTTCGACATAACCTTTAGCAATTACTAGAGGTGGATCAAAGTATCCAACAAGATTATGAGGGAGTAATTCTTCACTGCAGTCTACTCTATAGAAGTTAGAAGTATCAGAACCATAATATTCAGCAATGGCTTTCGCTAATGTAGTTTTGCCTACTCCAACGTTTCCTTCCAATAATATATTTTTACCTACAGCATGAGCTAAAACAATTTGTTTTAGTTCTTCTGTTCTACCAATAATATTATATTTTTCTTGTATTTCTTTTACTATTCTGGTTGTATCAACCATATGTTTAAGAATTAACCATTTCTAAAATAATTTTAGATTGTATAAGATTGTTGATATAGAAAAATATAGTTAGGGAATATTAAATTCAGAATAGATTTTACAAAAAATAAAAGAAGAAATTAAATAAACTCTTTCTTTTTGATAAATCATGGAGGAAAAAACACACAAAATTATCTATATTATTGGATTAGTCATCACTTTAGCATTGATGTTGTTATTACTTTTTACTGGAGATGCATCATTAAACTTTACATTTCTTATATTCTTCTGGGTTGTAAAGTTTTTAGCGGGTTTTGGTTTATTATTGAGTATATCAAATGGTTTCTTATTACTTATGGATAAATTAAGCAGTAAATTAAAAAAGCGAGGCACTATTGTTTTAATCATATTAGAGATTATCATTCCCGCACTTTTAATCGGTTATGCGATTTATAAAATTATTTCAAGTTATACTGAAGCAGCTGCAGTTACTCAAACAGGCTTATGGTTATGGTTTGATAATATTATCTACATTTATGGAATAATATCCCTTTTGCTAAATCTTTACATTATCCCTTTAGCGAGTGAACAATTTCATAAAGCAGTGGAAATAGGTAAACTTTCTTTCTGGAAGAAAGGAGCAAAAAAAGTTGCCAGGAAAATAAAAAAAGAGTATTTTTCATTAAGAAAAGAATATGCAAAAGCCCAAGTTCAAGATCAAATGGCTGTAAAAGATATTTTAGATTTATGGCGAAATAAGTTTGCTGTTAATTTATTGTTGATTTTAGCAATTGGATCAGTTTTATTCATGCCTATTGGATTTATCTGTGTAATGTATTGGCTTCATTTATATGTTTTTTATAGATTGCAAATTAGATTATGGGAAAAAGCACTCCTGCTAATTGGAATGATATGGATTGGATTGATTGCTATAATTTTACCCTTCTTAAGCTTTCCATATGTAGAAGAAATTTGGAATACGATAAATCCCTATTTTTGGTCTGTAGATGTTCTATATTTAGTTGGAATTAGTTTAGCAGCATTCATCTTTATTAAAAAATTACTAAATTTACAGGGAATTACTATTAGCGGAGTAAAAATACAATTAAAGGATAAAAAAATTGAACGCCTTGAACAGGAAAAAGAAGAATTAAAGAAAAAATTGAACGAAAAAGAAGGTTCTAAATAATAACATTAAAATTCCTAAGATTACTTGAGAATAAAAATTCATTTAAAACTAACATATTTAAAAGTTTTTATTTCATTTTTACACATTATATTTTTAAAGAATCTACGAATAAAGTAGTCACTATATATCCAATACTATGAAATTATCATAATACTTCTTATTCTTCATTATTGATTAAATCTAGGATATTTTCTAATTCAGGTAATATTATATGCTGTAAAGCTAATCTTATAGCATTTGAAGAACTAGGAAGCAAGAAGATAATTTTTTTCCCCTTTTTACTTTTTAAAATGCCAGCAGTCGCCCTAAATAATATAGCAGAGGTTCCAATTTCATTGTAGGAAAGGTGTCTAAAAGGTTCTCCGAATCCATCAATTTTCTTTTCTAAACTAGGTTCTATGGTCTCATATACGTTCTATGGTCTCATATACGATATTCTACTCTTCTTTATTGGCTATAGAGAGAATATGTCCTAATTCGGGAATTATTAAAAGTTGAAGAGCAAGTCTCACGGCATCTGGAGAACCTGGAAGTAAAAAGACGGCTTTACTCTTTTTTTTAGTCCTTAAAATACCTGCTGTTGCTCTGTATAACATAGCTGGAGTACCAATTTCATTATACGAGAGAGATCTGAAGAGTTCTCCAAAACCATTAATTTTTTTTTCTAACCGAGGTCCTATCGTTTCATATGTAATTTCTTTTCTTGATAATCCCATACCACCGCTAAAGATTATAGAATCAATCTTATCATCTTTCATTAATTCTACTAAAACTTTATTGATATGCTCTTCTGATTCTGTTATTATTTCAGAAAAATTTAATGAAATTGATTGATTATTCTTCAATAATTTCTCCACTTTATGAATTATCCTATCTGAAGGTTTTTTTTTCGCCTTTAACTCGCGAAACTGACTTGAATTTACGATGATTAAAGCCAAATTAAGTTTTTTAGGAACTATCTTTTTGGGGTCTTCGGAAATTTTTGATTTTTTTATCATTCTAATCTACGAATTAATAGTTCTATAAAATTTATTTAGAAGTTATTTTTCTAATCTAATTTAAAAATAATCAATTTTCATTAATTAATTTTCAATAGACCATTTTTAATTAATTAATTATTAAAAGCTTCTCTCTTCCATAATTTTATTTTCTCGTTAGAATTCATTTGCGTCTATCCTCCTGAAACTGGTAATAAGAAGGCAATTGTATCTCTATCATTTAAATTAATTAATGATGGATTTTTCTCATGTGTAGCTTGGTTGTTAATTATGACTGAAACCAAATTATGCAATTTTTGATTTTTTTCATCCCAAATTAAAGTCCTCAATTTATATTTTTCAAATAATATACTTAGTAATCCTGCTAAAGTGAACTTGGATAATTTAAACTTTTCTCTCTCTTTTCCCGTTATATTCTTAAATTCAGCGAAATAAAGAACTTCTACTTCCATTTTTTCATTACATTACTAATAAGTATGAATAATGAGGCTCTTCAAGAAGCCATAAATTATTTAAAAATCTGCTCGAATTTTAATAATGAATGATGAATATGGAATGCTTCTTTAATACTTTTCCAAGTTAGTATAAATAAAGCCATCTAATAAAAATCAATAAAAATCCTAGAATAATCGTAGTTAAAAAGAAATAAAAGGAATATAAATTCCATTTGTAATGCCATGTTCTTTTTTCATAATCTCTTTTTCTTGATTTTTTAAAACCCGTAATAGCACCAGGTATTATAAGAATAATGGATATTAAAGCCGTAATGCCATGAATTGTATAAAAAATAGCTCCTCTGTTCAATATTGTAGAAATAACCCAATAGAAGAAAATACTTAGAGCTGTGAGAAAATATCCAATTCCAATTGCAATATGGAATTTCTTATTTACAAACTTAGGAAGATCATGAAAGAAATCAGTAACAGGCGACTTTTTTAATCCTGACATTAACGCAATCCCCCCCAAGAGAAAAGAAATCGCCAATAATCCAGCATGGTAAATCCAATCAGTGACAGGTGTACGATAGGCATTGTCACTCCACCCCCGACTCTCCCAAAAACCTATATAGTCGTAATCTACAATCTCCATTCTAACAACCCATTTCACCCATTTATATCCCAAGTGGTTTGGAGCAATAACTCTGACTGGAAATCCCTGATCAATTGGAAGAAGTTCACCATTCATTTCATATGCTAATAGAACATTTTCTATACTTGCCTCTTCAATAGTTAATGAGGAGGAATAATCATCGGCGGCGTAAAAAACAACATCAACTGCACCTAATTGTACCTGTGCTAAGTTTAGTAAATCCTTAATGGGAACGCCTTTCCATATCGCAGTACCAGATGGTCCATCAACACATTGTAGTGTTGCAAGAACTTCTTTTGAAGGTAAGGATGTAAAGTTGGAATAAGTAAAAATTAAAGTGTTATTAACATGGCCATATATCGTTAAACTCCATGTATTGACAGGAATAGATGGAGATTCCCCCTTGGACACTACAAAAAACTCATCATTAGGAGTAATAATGTTTCTGCTCAATACGAGCCCCATCAGTCCAAATAAGGGAAGACATAATAAAATTAAAATTCCAATGTATTTTAAATACATCTTTCTCTTTCTATCCATAAAAATTACTTCGAATCTAAAGTTTGTAATATCTTATAAGAGTAATAACAGAGATTGGTACTATTTTTTATTATATCGACTAGGTTTTCCTAAATTTAAAAGTTCCTTGCTATAAATTATAAGAGTTTAATTATAATAATTGAATTAAACTTCTTCAGTATCTATCCTAGTACTCTTAGAATATTATCAAAAACAAATGATATAAAGAAGGTAATGGAGGAATCGGTAGTGATTGAAGTAAATACAATATAAAAAACGAAAAAGCAAATATGCAGAAAAAGATAAAAACGCCATCAATTAGTCTGAATTTTATAATTTTTAAATTAGTTCTTTTTTTATGAATACCAAAACAACGATTTTCCATTGAAATTGAAGTTATGTGCCCTTTTCTCAGGATTGAAATTAAAGTTGCTACTAATCTTTCAAAAATCAGTTTATAGGCTTTTTTCACTGAGTTTGCCTTTTCAAGTCCAAAACCTCTTGCTCTTTGAGCTAAAGCTATTGTTTTAGCTTCTTGTTCAATCAATGGAATGTATCTGATTCCAACCATCAATGAAAAACAATATCTGTATGGCACTTTTAATCTTATAAGTGAGTATAGGAAGTCTTTTGGTGAAGTTGTGTTACTATAAATTATAGTTGATGTGAATAATATTAGGATTATTAAAGATGCTTTTAAGGCATAATACACAGCTAATCGTCTTATAGGTAGGAAAGATAAATTGAAAAGATAAAATATAACTGTTTCATTTCCAGAAGGAATGGCATTAAAAAATATGTTCAAAATCACGCTAAAACATAGAAGAATAATTATGAATTTTAACTTTCTAAATAAATTTTTAAAAGATATTTTACTGACAAGCACTAATCCCAATATTGCAATAAAAATTATTGTTAATAAAATTAAACTTTTAACCATAAAAGTTATGATTGTCAGTAAAACCAGAAAAATAATCTTAGAAATGGGATTTAATTTATGTATTAAAGAGTTTCCTGGAACATATGCAAATAAATATTTCTTATGATCTAAAGTTTTGTTTTTATTCGGCATCTAATTTCGTATTAATATTTTTTTTGATCTCATCCAATAAAATTATAGGTCCTAAATTTCTATGTTTTTGAAAATAATTACCACTAATATCATAATCCCGTAGCGTACCATCCTTATTCAGTTCAATTATTCTTTTTGTATATTTTAGGAGTAAATGATAATCATGAGAAGAAATAATTATGGTCTTTCCTCTTTTGTTTTCAATATAAAGAGTCTCGATCAAAGAGTTTATAGTTTTTTGATCTTGACCTATAAATGGCTCATCTAATAAGATAATTTCAGGATTATATACAAAAATAGAGCTTAGATTCAGCCTCCTCTTCTGTCCCCAACTTAAGTTATATGGATTTTCCTCAGAATTATTTTTTCCTATTAGATTCAATAACCTAGCGATGTAACTTTCTTTTATTTCATTAATGATTCCAAAATTTTTAGGTCCATATAATAATTCTTCTCTAATTGAAGATTTGAAAATCATATTTTCAGGATTTTGGAATATAAATCCAATTTCTCTCGCATATTCATATTGATTAATTTCTTTTAGATTTTTATTCTTGTAAAGAATCTCTCCTGATGTTGGCTCGTATAAATTCGCAAGTAAATATAACAGAGTAGTCTTTCCTGAGCCATTAGAACCTATTAATCCTATGAAATCACCTCGATTTATTTTCAGAGATAAATTATTTACCGCTAAAATTCCACTATTTGGATATTTAAAATTAAGGTCCTTGGTTTCTAAAATTATATTATATTCATGATTTTCATCCTTAATTTCATTTCTTCCATATTTATCTTTAAAGTGTTTTAATGATTCGATATATGTATCATTAAATTCTATTAATTCATTATACATCTCATATTTTCGTAATTCTATAGGATTAATTTCTTTATCAATTAAAATCTGATATAATTCATTTAGATCTTCTTTATTTAATTGATCAAGAATTTCAAGCAATTCTTTAAAATTTGTTGGATTTTTAAATTTTTGAAACTTTACATTATTCTTTTTAAAATCATGAAATATATCTACAATCCAAGGGACTCGTACATTGCTTAAACGTAATATTTCAAATTCATTAGTTATAATCTGTTTAATATTATTATTCATGGATATTTTTCCGTTTTCATCTAAAACTATTAAATTATCTGCTATATCCATTACTCTAGATAATCTATGCTCTATTATAACTAATGTTAAAGGAATTTTATTTGATTTGATGAGTTTTTTCAATCGATTTAATAAAAAACTTTCCGAATTTTGATCTAAAAAAGCAATTGGTTCATCAAGAACAAGTATTTTTGGATTCATTACTAAAAAGGAACATAATACAACAAGTTGCTTTTGTCCTCCACTTAATTGATCTATATCTCGATTTAATAAATGATTAATACCCATCAAATTGGAGATATTTTTAACTTTCTTTTCAATTATTTCTGGAGTATAATTCAAATTTTCAAGACCAAATGCGATTTCATCTTTTACCTTAAATGTAACTAGCTGATCAACAGGGTTTTGTTTTACTAATCCCACTAACATTGATAATTCTGAAAAATCATAATCCCAAATACTTTTTCCAAATATTTCAACATCTCCTTTAACAAACCCTTTTTGACGCCATGGGATTATCCCATTAATAGCAAATGATATAGTAGATTTACCACTTCCGCTTGAACCTGCTAAGATTAAGACATTCCCTTCTTTCAATTCAAAAGAGATATTAGAAACAGCAGGTTCCTGATTTTTATCTCTGCCATAGATAAAAGAAAAATTTTTAAAAGCTATGGCTATTTTTTGATTAGAGAGAAAATGCAACACCTCATTTCAAAAAGTAGTAGGTACACCCGCTTTAATCAAATAGTTTTTCACTGTTCTACCTAATAATCCTGTTATTAACATCCCTGATATAAAAGCAAATATAAAAGCTAAGACCCAAAGTATCCAATGTAAATACCAGCGTTGATTAATAATCCAGAAAAATGGAGCTTGAAAAAAGTTACCAAATCCTCCCGCAATAGCCCAACCAAGTTTAGTTTCTCCTTCTCCAATCTTTTCCATTAATACAAAACCACTTATTAAGAAGAAGCCCTCCATTAAATTCGCAAAAATAATTAATAGACCCCAGGCATCTCCAAAAAGAAATTCAAGAAATCCTTTAGAAAGCATAGTTAGAAGAATATTCTTTTTTTTCTTAGTTAATCCGTATACTATTGATGCCCATATAACATGATGTCCACTTACTAACTGCGTGCCTCCCGTTAATGGATACCAAACTTTTATTAATAAACTAAATGGTATAAGACTTGAAATTATTCCTCCCATAACACCAATTATAGTAGAATATAAAAGATCTAATAGGACAATTTTTTTTTTCCCCTCTTGTATAAATCCAGTTTCTTTGAAATCTCCTGTTCTTGAATGAGATTCTATCTCTTTCAATTCATCATCTATAATTTTATCATCTTTTTTAATATCCATTGATAAGAACCTATTATTCGTTTATAATAATCTCTTTTAACATTTGGACAGAGTATTGAGAACTATATTCACCAGAAGGTATAATAGATTGATCAATAACTGATCTCAATGGCCCTTCATCAAATAACTGATTTCCATCTTTTTCATAGGCTAAAATAACTAACTCAGGATTTAATTGAGCAATAGACAAATTAAGTGGTTTTGGAGAACGATAACCATCACGAGCAAAAAATTGGAAAGTTAATGCTATTGGATTATCATTTAGTATGCCTTCTATTTCTAATATACTCCATAAAGATACTCCTGAATATATAACATCATATTCAGTTTCAAAACTATTCATAATATGATAAACTTTATCTTCGATTTGAAGGTATTGATCAGATTTTAAGTCATTTAATGATAAAGTTATTTCTCTATTTACACCATTTCCTTTTATTTCTATCTTATTGGGGGCTTGAAATGGTTCAATATCTAATTCAATTATGGCTAATATTGACAACCAAACCGTGGTTAAACCTATTAGAATTGAGACAACTAGAATATAAAAATTCCTAGTTTTTATCAATATTATTAGAGACCTTTTTAAAATTAATTTTAGTTAAAATTATCGCTATTAATAATAATATTATTATAAAGTTCAGTTGGAAAAAGGGAATTATGTTAGATGGTTCTCTAAGATCAAGAGCATAAGTCCATGATATAGCATGATCTACTCCATAACTATCATTTAAAATAGCAATATTAAACTTGTAGATTTTTGCTTCATCGAATTGAACGTCATAATATTCATTTGTAATTAATTTTCTTTTCATTTCTAAAGTATATAAATTTCCTGTATTGGTATAAGCAACATTTATACTGTTTGCTTCAGGATTTCCATCAACCCATCCATTTTCATCAAAACAGTCATCTCCACATAAGTGTTCTTCTCCAGAAGAGACAAAATTTGAATAAACCCATCTCCACGCATCTACACGTCCACCTCCCATATGAATTGTGTTCATGTCTGCAACATAATAGGCTGAAAAATTCGGAGCATTAATATTCCAACAAAATGCGATTCCATCTTTCTCTGGAGGATAATCATAAAGTGGTGTATTATCTATCCACTGACACAAAATATATAAATATTCAGAGTTCATAATGAATGTTGCATTTAACGTATAAATTTCAGGAATTTCCTCTCCTACTTTAATCTCAGCTAATTTAATTTCAACTTTTCCTTTTTGATTACTATTTTCTGTCCAAAAATTTTCAGAAGGGTCACCATCTAGTATTATCAATGCATCATTATCAACAGGAATGTCAATATATGTTATCCCATGATATCCCGCACAATCACCCTCACCAGGATACGCTATAGTATTGTTTATAAATATGAATGGTGCTAAAAAGGTTAAAATTGCGATTAATATCGATGAGATGTTTATTCGTTTCATTAAAAACATATTAATCTTGAATTTAGTATTAAATTTTAAAATTTCTAATCAAAAATAAAAAAAAATATAATTTGAATATTTATGGATTAGTTATGATATCGATTGCATTTATCATTCTTATTTGATTAGATCTTGTTCTACCAGGTATTATTACTACATAAGGTCCATGAGCAAAACCGCAAATTTTACTTGAAGACCATGCAGGATTAATATCACCTGATATTAAATCATACTCCCCCAAGGCTTGAATTTCATATGCTAAAAGAATAGGTAACCCATCATAATCATCAGGCAATGGAACTCCATCAGGATTAGCTTCTGTTTCATTAATATAATCCCAATAAGTTGAATTAAATTCTAATCCATGATATACTTCAGTTTCAGTTAAACCACGTTTAGACGGTTTCCCATGAGGAGCAGCCCAATTATCAGCAGCTAATGCTTTTAATTCAAAATCAACAGAGTCATTAAGACCGACCCAATCACAAATCATTGAGATGTTAATTCCCCAGTAATGTCTATTAAGATTCCAATCATCACTTCTATCATATGAATAAATATAATCATATTGATAAGAAACATCTGTTATATTATCAGGTTGTAAAGAAAGTTTTAATAGACCATCTACATATACATCTAAAGTCCAATTGCTAAGAACGTTAATTTGTTCCAGATTATATATTTTTGCATCCATAGACTCTCCAATTAATGTAAAATTGCCATATTTAGCTCCTAATGGAGATTCCGCTAACCATTGCTTATTTGCGGCTATAGCAATAATTAAATCTTCTTCTCCATCTTCTATTTTTTCTAATATATCAGCAGCACTCGTACTAAAAACATTAGTTTGACCAAAATCATCTTGTTTAGATACAAAATTAATAGCTCCAGGAAAAAAGGTGTGATATTGATCGAATAAATCTGTTATGCTAATACCTGTTATTGGGATATCAGTCTCAGGGTCAATTATAGTTTTCAATTCTATGCCTGTATCATAAGCACCCTTTTGAGTATTTTGAAAAGTTTGTATCTTCTCTAATATATCTTTAAAATATATTTTAATATTACTATGTGTTTGATTGTTTAAAATGATATATGTAGAATTAGGAGCTGTGTCCCAGTTATCAGGTAATCCTGAAAGGTAAGTAGGGGTTTGGTGTGTCTCTTTTGGTGCCCAAGAAACTAGAACAAATCCTAATCCACCAGATACACCAACTATTCCTATAAGTAACACTCCAATTATAATATCTTTTTTATCCATTTTATTCAGTTTTTTTTTAATTTTTATAACGTTATGTTTGGTAGGAAATAACGATAATTTAAATTCTTTATTAAATTTCTGAAATTTTTATGGTCAATATTGTATAGTCTTTAAGTAAGTTAAAACAAAAATTCGATCAATTAGATATTTAATTGGAAAGAATGATAAGTAAACTAAGTTCTAATGTCTATATTGTTTTTAATATAAAAAATAGTAAGTAGAAGAAAAAATAAAAAAAAACTTATATATAATATTAAAAAAAAAAGAGAATTTGAAATTTCTTAATATACTGTGGCTGTGAGAACACCTGATCTAACATAACTAGTGGTACCACTATCATCAATATAGGCATCGATGCTCACAGTATGTGTACCCGCTGTACTAGATTGGATGTAATGTCTCATTATGGCGCAATCGTAAATACTCTGCGTATCGCCCTGAGAAGAATCACCATGAATATAAATATAAGATGAAGTAGTTAGTCTTACAGTATCAATAACAAAACAAATTTGAATATAAGTTGACGTAGCAATATCTAATTCTCCAGCCACCTAAATTAAAATCAAGTTGATTAGGATTTGATGTGATATATGTCCTTGATGCTCCACCAGAGGCCGGGGATGCAAAAACTATCTGATAAATCCCTATACCTAGTGCGCCAATTGCAAATAGTAGAGCAACAATACCAAGTCCTTTTCCAGAACTTCCCATATCTAATCACCCTCTTACTTTTTTTTTTAAAAATTTTAATTAAACATAAATTGTATATTTTCAATAGATTTCGTTAATATGATAATAAATAAGCATTTGTAAATTAAAATTTTCTTTTAAGATTTTAGATTAATCTACTGAAAGGAAATGTTGTTAAAGATACTTATTATTGTATATTCGGTCAAAATTGAGATTTTAGATTTAAAAAGATAAAAGAAAAATAAATTTTTGACTTAATATAAAAATTAAATAATTGTGGATATACTGCTATTGAAATCATCTAATTCTCAGTTTTATTCTTAAAAAAGATATTTGTTATATAAAATGTAAAAAATATAACTTCAACTGAAATCTAGTATGATTATTTAAAAATTATTTAGGTGGTTATAATGGGAAAAAGTTCAGCTTTAAGTGTAATTGCATTATTAATTGGGATGGGAGGATTAGGTTTTGGGGGATTCACTTATTTCACAATGAATCAAATTATAAAAACTTTGCAAACAGGGTCATATGTTCCTCGTACTTATTTTGATAGTAAAACAGCAGTATATTCCCCACCTGTGGCCAATGCTTGGTATGAAATCCCTGATTTAAACATTACATTTCAAGTACAACCTAGAGAAAGTGTATATTTTTTATTTAAATCTTGGGTTTATATTACTCCTCCTGCTAGTGGCATATTATTAATGCAATTTCGACTAAATATTGATGGTACTTCAATTTCAAACTCACTTACTGCAGTAGGAACGCCAAATAATGATGTAGAGAAACTATCAGTTTTCACTTGTCCTTTTATATGGGAATAATTCATTATTACCAGGTAGCCATGAAGTAACTGTTGAAACAATGAGAACTGGCAATGGAAATATTTATAATAGTTATTTTTTGGTGCAAACATATATTCCTTAAGTTATTTATACTTTTTTTTCTTTTTAAATTCTGATTGGTCTAAGATGAAATGCAATTTTATTCTGGCTAATTATACAAAAATATGAATATTGGTTGAAGAATTGCCATACTTATATTTTTTGAGCAAGAGATAATTATAAATACAATGTTACAATTATGATGTCAACTGAAGTCTAATTTTATAAATTTAGAATCAAAATAGGTTGAAAATAATGGGTAAAGGTGCTGGTACTGTATTAGGTATAATAGGAATACTTTTAGGTGGAGTCGGTTTAAGTTTTGGATTAATTTCTTGGCTTAGTCTTGAACAAGTTTATACCCAAAGATCGTGGTATGATTATGTAGATTCAGATGGTGTGAGTATAACGGGACAAAACATTGATGGTTTATCAATAACTATGAACTTAAAATCAGGTGAAATACTTTATGTATCATTTACTTGTACGCTGCGATGTGAGGGTTACTGGGCTGAATTTTATATTTACATTGATAATTCTATTACTAGTGGTCGTACAAGTATATCTAGAGAAAGTGTAGGAGGATATCTTCATTACTCGGCTGCTATCCAACATATTAATAATACACTTACTGTTGGGGACCATACTATTACGGTTTGGGCGAAAACTGATGATTCTGGTACTCTTGCTGAAGATTGCGTTCTATTTGTTCAAACTTTAAAATCTTAAACCATTTTATCATAAATACACTATTAACAAGATAATACGTTATTTCCAAGGTAATCATGAAATCAATGTTAAAACTCAGAGAGAATATGATGGATTCATTCACAATTATTCCCTTGTGGTTCAAATCTATATTCGTTAATTAATTTACATCATTGTTTTTCTTTTTAAATTCTGATTAGTCTTTTTCTTTAATTCATGAAACTTCTAAAATAGAATTAAAAAATAAAAATAATTAAAAAAATAGTTTATGGTAAAGTTACTCTACCACTACTTTCGTCAAGATTAAGAATTCCCTTAACAGCTAGCTGTTTAATGGTTCGAACTGCCATTATTGGTGGAACATCAAGAAGTTTTTTCAAATCATCCAGTTTTGCTTCTCCCTTATCCATGATAGTAGCGATTATGTCCACCTCATGGATCTCTTCGTCTGAATTTTCAATTAGAAAAGAGGTAAAGAAATTTTCTTCTCTCAATTGGTCAATTTTTGCTTCCAACTCATCCATTTTCTTCTGATAAGTATTTTTTAGCTCGACTTCTCGGTTTTCGTTTTCAACTGTTTTTTGGTCTAATGTTGTTTTCTCTTCTTCTTTAGTAGTAATTTTTTCATTTACAGTACTAAGTTTTTCCTCAAGTTGAGTAAGTTCAAAGGCAGGTTTCTTCAAATCGTTGACACTGGTTTCCAAAGTATTTGTTAGTTCAGAAATTTTTGTGGTTAGGTCATCCTTTTTTGCTTTTAATCCCTCAATAGTCCTATTTAATTCTTCCGATTTTGTTCTTAATTCAGTTAGTTCTGAATTTTGAGTGGATAATTTTTCTTTGATACTTTCTTCTTCCTTTTGTTCTGCTTGCATAAAACGCCATGCTTCTCTTAACTGTGAAAGTACTTCTTCGTTATTTTTCTGAAGTACTTGCCAGTATGTATCATAAGCGGTTTCAAATTGTTCGATTAATGCCAAAATATCTTGTGAACCCATTAGAAATCAACCACCCCTTTTAATGTTACTGTTCCACTTCCCTGATCATATTCAATTGGTCCATTTTTTTGTACCATTTTTGTTAATATATTTTTTGCCACATCTTCCCTTAAACCCATAGCTTGAGCAATACCTTTTAGTTCAAGAGTAGTATTAGGCTGCAATGCTTGTATAAGTTTTAACTGAGCAGACTGTATATAACCCGCTTTAATTAAAGACTTCATCGCAGCTGCTCGCATAGCGTATGAATTACTGAACTTCTCTTTTTTATTATATTCTTCTTGAAGCTGAGTTTCAAGTTCTTTCATTTTATTATCGAATTTCTCTTGAATATCTTTTAGTTCTATAAGTCTATTTTCTAATTCATCTAATCGACGACTCCGAGTTACTAACTCTTCCCTTCGCGCAGTAATTTTTGCTTGTGTTTCATTTAATTCATTTTGCGACTTTTGAATTTTGTCAATAAGAATTTGTCGTTGAGTATTAAGTTCAGCATTATTTTCTTCTAATGAGGTAATATCCCGTTGATTTTGAGAAATCTTATTTTTTAAAGAATTAATTTCATCATCATTAGATTCAATATTTTTTAAATCATTGGTTTTAGCTTCTTCAAGTTTCCCAATCTGTTCGAGTAGATTGTGTGGTTGAGTTTGTAATTTAGGGATTGAATCTGAATTTAATCCATTAAGTTCTTCAATAATAGAGACAATCTTCTTTAAAGATGATTTTGTATCAGTAAGACTCATTTTAATTTCTCCTTTAAGTAAAGTTTTATTAAAACTTTATAAAATAATAGTGTTAGTATTATTAAATTTTGATTTTTAGAAAGATAAAAAAATAAATATTATTAGAACTCAAATTGGATAATCAATTATCTAGATTACCTAAACTAATTTGTATATTGTAAGATAGGTTGATTCTTGACCACCTTGAATTTCTCGGTTTGTTATTGCGTAAAAAAATTCTCTAAGAGTAACTTCATCACCAACAGTTAAACTTAGAATATCTGTTACAGTAGCAGAAATAGCACCACTTGTAGAAGCATGTGAAATGCTTTGGGACTTTTTAACATTATTAACATAGATTGAGACTAATAATCTATTAGAATCTTGAAAATCCGAGAAAGTCACTGTTCCTATAATAAGAAAATCTCCAGATATTGGCACAGTAAATACATCTGTAACTAAATTAAAATCATCATGATAATCATAACTTTTATTTTCAAAATCTATAATATGAGTAGCTAAGTCAGTCTCGGTGTAGCTTGTATTTACATATACTTTTAAGCCTATTTTTAGTTGTTGTGGTTGTGTAGAAATTTGATTAATTCTCAGGAATGAGAATATTCCAATCCCTAATCCACTAAGCCCTATAATTATAGCAAAGAACAATCCTACTGATGTTTTACTTCCCATTTTTTCACCATTTTTCTAATTGAATTTAAATTTTTTAAATTAAATTGATTGCATTTAGCAAATATTAAACCACTTGATTTATTAAAAATTTAACCTTACAGATTTGAATATTAACATAACATTTTTCAATAATAAAGCAGTGATTTGGCAAAAACAAGATATTTTTAACTAATCTTTTTGATAAGAATATATGACTATATTTCTTTAGAAATATCATCTAGAAAAAGAGTTCTGCTAATAGTGCCATAGGGAAGATTTCTCCTCTCTATTACTATATTTAAATTGTCAATTATCTTTTCAGCTAGATAATTAAAGTCAAAAGGAAATTTTGGATTTGTTCGGTAATACTTTCGTAGGAAAATGTTTATCAGATCAACCTTATGTTTTGGTTCTTCCATTTCAAAGATACCTGGATCCGTATCGAGAAGAGAGGTACAGATCCAAGCCAAATCTTGAATATGATTGCCCTCAAAAGCTTCTTCAAAATCTACAGCGTATAGAATGTCATTCACATCATCATAAATGAAATCTCTTAGCCGTGCATCTCCTTTACAAAGAACATATTTCCTTTTTTCTTCATGCATTTTTCTCACAAAATTTTTTTCATGGAATTGGGCGAGAAATTCGGCAAGTCTTTCTATACTTTTTACAATTTGAGTTCTTATTTCTGGATCCAAATCATCTAATTGTTTAGTTCCTTTTAATCTTTCATTAATGAAATCACATAAATTTGTACCTTCAATTTTTTCGAGGAATAAGTAAGGATTATGAAAAAATACTATATTTGGTACATGGAAATGTTGATTTCTTAATCTGTTTAATATATTAATCTCTTGAACGATATTTTCAGTTCTAAAAATTTTAACTATGACTTCTTGTGGTAATTTAGAGGGCTTTTTATCAAACTTTAAATTTATAACAGAATTTTTTTTACTAGGAAGTTCTGAAATTTGAATTTCATCAGTTGTAAGTTCTGGAATTTGCTCCTTTAAATCTTGGAGCATTTTATTTTTTATCTTATGGATATCCATTTTCTAGTTTTGAATGTTTAAATTTGTACTCTTATAAATCACATAATTATAGCCATATTTATAACTATTCATTGAGATGATCTAAGAATAAGAATTGCTATGCATAGTTGTTTGAGATTGTAATATTGAAATTATCTGAAAATACTTTAAATTTCTAATTCTTTTATCTTTTGTACCAGATTGTCCATATGCAATTTACCTCTATCAAATTTGATAATTTCTGAGAAAAACAATACTAAAACAAGTAATATATCTTTAACTTTTAAATAACTGAAACATATTTTTTGATTATCTTGTAATTCTAAATATAATTTTTTAAAAGAAATTAACTTCATTTCGTCTCTAACTTTAATTTCTCTTATTATAGAAGGTAAATTATCAGTTGGAAGAGAGGAATATAAAATATGTCCGTCTATAGTAAAGATCCCATTACCTAAGATTTCTCTATCATCTACATAACTTCTTAAGATTTTTATAATTTCCTGAAGCAATAGTCTAGAATTATAAATAGCTGTTGGATCATACTCAGAAAATTCCATATGAGAGAATTCAAAATCAATTTTTTGGTATCCGCGGACTTTAAAATGTCTATCTATAAAAGCTTGAAAACTGTGTTCACAAACACTTTCCGAAGGAATTGAAACAGTTGTTAATTGTTTAGCTTGATTAATAATTTTAGGAGGTATCTTCAACACTTTTATCGCTTTACAGGTTGGACACTCTATTAAAATTTTTTGATAGGTCTTTAAATCATTGGTATCATACATATGTGATTCTTTTATCTTTTTTCGTTTAAAACATTCAATTAGTTGATATTATTTAGGCTTTTTATAAATTTGCCTTTAAATAAAGTGAGAATTCCATTGAACAAAAATAGATTTTATAAAGAAAATTCTTGATCAGAAAAATTTAGTTTTGAGAAAGCTTCATTTCTTTTACGACAAGATGAACATTTCCCACAAGGTCGATCTCCATCACTATAACAGCTCCATGTCCATTTTAAAGGAACATTCAATTTTTGTGCTAGTGCTATTACATCTAATTTAGTCTTTTTTGCTAAAGGTAATAATAATTTTATTGTTGTTTTGTCTTTAATGTGCTTTCCTTCATTAATAAGTTCTTCAAGAGAATTGAAAAAGTGGGGAGTAGCATCAGGAAAATTTTGTGAGTCAGTTGATATATGCCCACCTATTATTACTGTACACCCATAAGCTTCAGCATAGTAAGCTGCAATAGAGTAGAAAATAAGGTTGCGAGAAGGTATAAATCCCTCTGGAGCGTGAATGGCACTCGGTACAGGAAGTCCCACTATGCGTAAATCTATTGATTCTTTTATAAATGGGATATTAATTTCAATCAAATTAAGTTCTAGACTTTCTGCTAGTTTTAACGCTGCTTTTATTTCATTTTTTGGTCTGAGATGATAATTAAATGAAATAAGAATAATATTATACCCCTTATTATTTGCCCAATAAAGAGCAACAGCAGAGTCAATCCCTCCTGATAATAGAACAATAGCTTTTTCTCCTTTTTCTTTGGCTTCGGGAAACATTTTTGCTACTATTGCTGCTTTTATAGCTTCATCCAGATCTGATAATTTAAAACCTAACGCTTTAGCAGCAATATTACCGTTTGAGGTAATATCACATCTCATAACATCAACCATTTCTTTGCATATCCCTAATTGTTCTGGAGCATCTTCAAATTTTATGATATTGAGTCGAGGACGAGGGATATTAAATCCTAAATCAATCATATTTTGAACAACCATTTCGATTAATTCAAGCATGTTTAGAATTTTTGGACCGACGAGATCAAAAGTTTGATTGTTTTCTCCTATACCATCAGCCGCAGTTAGAAATGCTTCTATTGCATCTTTAATGTATATAGGTTGCATTGGAATTTTACCATTTCCAGCAACGTGAACAACCCCATTTCCAATTTGGTTTATCATTTCTGGGATTAATTCATCATTAGGGCCTAATATATAAGAAGGTCTAAAAATTATGTAAGGAACTTTTCCATTTTTAAGGATTTGTTCAGCTTTATTCTTTGAATAGAAATATGCATCATTAGCCCATTCTTCTTCCCCATATCGATCAACTCCCAAACCTGAAGGAAAGATGATTCTAGACACTTTTGCTTCAAAAGCAGCTTCAACTAAAACGCGCATTCCATCAATATTGACTTTTTCGAAAAGCTCTTCAGAACCACATACAACTCCTCTAAAATGTAAAACTGCTTTACACCCAGCAAAAGCATTTTTTAAAGAATCAAGATTGAAATCTTTAATAATTACTGCTTTAGCCCCAAGAGATTCCACTGCTTTAGCCGCATCATCTCGTCGTACAACGCCTACTATTTGCCATCCTTTTTGAACCGCTGCTTTTATGGTATGCTTCCCTAAATATCCATTTGCTCCCGTTATTGCTAATTTTTTGTATTCCATTGTAAGATCATCTTTAAATTTGTCATAAAAGGTAAAACTCATATCTATTTTAAAATATGGTTTATTTTTTATTGAAGTTATCTTACTGATTTAATATATCTTGCTTTAATGAAAACGTCTTACAATATTTATTGTTTTTAAACATAAAATATAAAAATACCAAAGGGTTACTTCAATACAAAAAAATGAAAGCAAAAAAATGACAATGGGGGAACTCTTTTTATGGGATTTAAAGTCATAGTTGAATCAACCGAAATGAAATTTAGTGCTAGTCACTTCTTAAAAGAACCGCTTCAATGTACAAGACTCCATGGTCATAACTATTATGTTCATGTTGAATTAAGTGATAATCTTGATGAAAATCATTTTGTTGTAGATTTTACAGATCTAAAGAGAAAATTAATTTCTATTGTTAAACCCATGGATCATTATGTTTTGATACCAACAGAATCAAATGAATTGGAAATAAGAGAAGAGAAAGATTCTGTGGAAGTTGTGGCATCTAAGAAACGGTACGTTTTCCCCAGAGAAGATGTTTTCTTTTTACCTTTAGCAGCTACAACAAGTGAACTTTTAGCAAAATATATTCATGATAAACTCAAAGAAATATATAGTAATAAAAAAATTTTAGTTAGAGTAGGAGAAAGTAAAAGTACAATAGCCGTATTTGAGGATTAGGAGACTTTCCCTTAAAAAATTGATTCAATTAAATTTAAACAGATCTTTGAATCTAAGATGTAGAATAGTTCCAATCATAAATAATTTATAGTCATAATTCCATATGTATAATAATGACAACGCCAAGAGAAAAAGATATTAAAAAGGAAGAAAAAGCTTCTGAAGAGAATCTTTTCTTTGATGATTCTGAAGAGATTGTATTAACTGAAAAAGAGATAAAAGATCTCAAAAAAAAGTTGGAAAACTTAGAAATGAATGAGAAAACTCGTTCTTTTTTTAAATCTGCTCACGAATTATTTAAATATTTGGAACAAAATGAGTATACAATAACATTAGAAGAAATTGAAAAAGACTAAATAGGATTTTTCACTTGACGGATTTAATTTTTAAAGAGTTAAATAAAGATGTAATTATTGAGAAATTCAATTGTGGAGATGAAGATTTTAACTATTTTTTAAATAACTTAGTTCTCCTCAATCAAGAGCGAAAACTTTCAAGAACTTATACTTTTTGTTTAAAAGCTTCTAATGAGATAATTGCATTCTTCACACTTTCCGCTTCGCAGTTAAATACAGGAGATTCTAGGATTTTTCATATTGATAAAGTTCCGATAGTTCTTCTCGGACGTTTAGGTGTAGATATTAACTATAAAGGTAAGAATTTAGGAAAAGCAATGATAAAAATCGCTTTAAAGAAATCATTAGAAGCAAGTGAAATTATTGCTTGTCGTTTATTATTGGTGGAAACTACTTTAGATATGAAATCCTATTATTTAAAAAAAGTTAATATGGATTTTGAATGGTTTCGAGATAGGAAGAATACCTCCATTCTTTTTATAGATCTGAAAAAATATGAACAAAGCATTCTGTGAATCCCATTTCGAATTAATTACAAAATTACTGAAAAAGCTTTTAGCTAAATATATCCATGGTAATTAAAAGAATTGTTAAGGAATAAAATAGATCAAAGGGATTGGTATGAAAGTTATTTGTAAAAATATTATATGTATGATGAGTATTCTAAATGTCCAATATCTAAAAAACCAATAGGCCAACAAATACTTAATTTAAGTAATAATTCTCAAAAAAAATCTCCTCGTTCTATTTGGAAAAGATGGAAAAAGAAAAACAGATCATGTTAAAGAATGAAGTTATGTCATTAGAACTTGATTTTATCAATTCTATCAGAGATTAAGAGACAAATTGAAAAGAATATGAAAAAAAACGCTCTAAAAGTTTTATCATCCGAATTATTTTGAACATGTTCACCGATTAGATTAAAAGATTTATGAGTTATTAAAAATATAAATAAAAACCTTTAATTGATTAATTCTAATGTTGACTGAAAAAAATTATAAAATAGGAATATTTTATGGTATTGGCCCAGATACAGAGATGCTCGCGCAAAAATTTACAGGCAATCTCATAAGTAATGAAGAATTCTGTAAAGCTTGTGAAGATTTAGAACAAAACGTAAAATGTGATAAGTGCCGTGAATATATCAAGAGTTTTGCCAGTTCAATCTATTATTATGAAAAAGTAGGAGAAAATGTTCCTGAATTTATTGAAGAACCAGAAGAATACCTTCCTAAAAATCTCCCTACAGTTGATTTTTTAATGGTTGTGGGAATACATCAGGATTTACTTTCTGGTCTTCCATATTATTTAAAGGATAGTGGAATTAAGGCTGTTATTGTTCCAATAGAGGACCCTAAATGGGTACCTGCTGGATTACAAGCGCAAGTATTAGAAGAATTTGAAAAATATGGTATTCAAGCAGTTTTTCCTAAACCCTTCTGCTCCTTAAGTAAAGAGTTAAATGAATACAATAAAATTGGCTTTCATTTAACAAGCAAACATGATTTTATTGATGAATTTATAGATTATTTTAAAATTGGAGAACCAGTTGTCTCATTTCTATTAAGTAAGGATGGGGAATCAATTGAAGATACTTGTGTCATTCAAAGTGCTCCATGTGGAAGCACATATTATATTTGCCAACAATTAAAATCAAAGTATTTTAAAAATGGAAAAAGCGGAAATCTTTCTTTAAATGAAAGAGTAAGTAAAGCTCATCATGCTTATCCGTGTAATGCCTCAATGGATCAAGATTCCATTCTAAAGGATTCTATACTTCATGTTGGAGGATATAAAATCCGAAATGCTATCAGGCGAGAGTTAAACCTCGAAGAACAAGAAGGTCAAAAACTTATTTATGTTATAAAATGAGATATACATTATTTGTTTGAAGACTTCAAGAAGTAAGAAGAAACAAGTAACAAATTAACATTTTTTGAATGATTAAATACTTCTTTATCGGCCATTCTATTAACATAAATTTTAATCAATAAGTCAAAATATAGATATATTATCTAAATATAAATTTTATAAGACTAGTATTACACTTTAGAGGGAGTTGAGAAATTATGAAATTCAAGAAATTTTTGATCTTAATTTTGCCCATTTTGATTATTTTACTAATGTTTACGCCGAATGTTCATGGAAACAGTGTTAAATTAGCATATATCTATTATGACGATCCTACAACCGCAAATTCGTATAATTCTTTTTTAACTAGTGAAGGATTTAGCATTGATTTAATTGATGTAGATATAATAACTACAGGAACATTTGATACTCATGATATTATAATAATAGGTCCAGATTTAGGTAGTGGGGGAGGCTTATATATGTCTATGGCCAAAGTGTCAATTGTTAATGATTCTGGTGCACCAATTATTGGTTTAGGTAACGGAGGATATGCATTCTTTGGACTTAATGGGATAAGTCTTTATATAGGATATGACGAGGGAAGTTCAACAATTGATATTACTAATATCGATGTTGTAGATGATGCGCATGCAATTTTCAATACTCCAAATGATTTGCCTTCTGGAAACATTCAATTGTATTCTCCAGGTTCAAGAGTGTATTTTATTCCGCTAGCGACTGTCCCGGGAAATGTCGATGTATATGGCAAAGTGGCGAGTTCCTCATATTCCTATTGTATATGTGCAGAAGACACTAGATATTTCTTGTGGGGATTTGAGGATTCACTTAGAACTATGTCACAGAACGGTAAAGATTTATTGATTAATATAATAAACTATTATGCACCTCCTGCAGAATCGGGAATCTTTGGATATAATTTACTAATTTTAATCGGAATTGTCTCAGTAACTACGATAATACTGATTAAAAAAAAATGTACTAAATAGTTTTTTTTATTTTCCTTTTCTAATTTTAGTTTAAAGACCTAAAATAAGTAAATTTTTATAAATACTCTTGCTTTTAGTTTATAATTAATATTATATCACTTTTTATAAATAATAAAGAAAAATTTAGTAAAGCTATTAATTTAGTTTATTACTGATCTCAAAGTTTTATACTCCATAAATGTTAAGTTCTAATTGAAGTATATGCAATTATTAAATAGGTGAGAATTATCACAATAGCCTGTTCATCATCAATTTGTGAAGAAGAACAAATAGAAGATGACTGGTTCTTTGAAAAAAATTTCTGGTATTTTGTTATTCCTGCAGGAATTTTGCTAGGGGTTTCTATAATCTTAGAATTTGTATTTGAAATTCAATTAATATCTCAAATTCTGGCAATTGGCTCAATTCTTCTTTCAAGTTCTGGAGTCGTTAAGGAAGCTATAGAAGATTTAAGTGAAAAAAAAATAACTGCAAACCTTCTCATGATTATTGCAGGTGTTGCTTCATTTTTTATATTACATGGTCAAGAAGGTGCAACGGCACTATTATTATATTCAATAGCAGAAAGATTAGAAAAAATAACAACCGAAAGATCAAGGAATGCTATTAAGGAATTACTTGAACTTGCCCCTGATGATGCTTTATTGAAAACTGAAAACGGGTATGTGAATGTTCCATCAAAAGAAATAAAAGTTGGGGATATCGTGGGAATAAAACCCGGCATGAAAGTACCATTAGATGGTTTTATAATTAAAGGAAGTTCTTATTTTGATGAAAGCGCAATAACAGGTGAATCAGTTCCAATTTTTAAAGAAGAAGGCGAAGAAATTTTTGCAGCAAGCTTAAATTCTGATAGCTTTATTGATATTGAAGTTACGAGAGAGAGTACAAATACAATTGTAGCTCAAATCGCAGAAAGCGTAAAAATAGCTCAGCAAAATAAAAGTGACAATGAAAAATTTATTGAGAAATTTGCGAAATATTATACTCCTATAATTCTTTTGTTATCCATCTTAGTTATGACAATTCCATCAGCTTTTGGACTCAATTTTTATGAATGGTTCTATCGTGGATTAGTTCTATTAGTAGTTTCATGTCCATGTGCTTTAACCTTATCTACACCTTTAGCAAATATAGCTTCATTAACTAAGCAAGCTAAAGAAGGAATTTTAGTTAAAGGAAATAAATTTATTGAAAAACTTCAAGATATTGAGGTTTTTGCATTTGACAAAACTGGTACCCTCACAGAAGGAAACCTGAAGGTTTTTGAAATTTTTACTTATAATGGAGCTATTAAGTCAGATATAATTAGTATTGCAGCCAGTTTAGAAACCCTTTCAGAACATCCAATTGGAAAAACTATTGTTAAACAGGCTAAAGAGATGGAATTACCATTTCAGGCTGTCGATAACTTTGAAGTAATAAAGGGAAAAGGTATAAAGGGAAAAATCAATGGAGAAATGTTCTATGTAGGGAGCCAAAAATTCATTGAAGATTTAAACTATGACCTTCCGATTAATGATATTAAAAATATTGAAACTTCAGGAACAGTACCAATTCTGCTAGGAAATCAAAAGCATTTACTAGGGATCATCTCAATTAGAGATATCTTAAGAGTTTCAGCACCTATTCTAATTAATGGCTTAAAAAAGAGGGGCTATGAAACTGTTTTAATTTCTGGTGATAATCAGAGAGTATGTAATACAATTGGAGCTTGCTTAGACATTGATCAAGCGTATGGAGAACAGTTACCAAACCAAAAGCTTCAGGAGATAGAGAATTTAAAACAAATATATACAGGGGTAGCTATGGTTGGTGATGGTATAAATGATGCTCCTGCCTTAGCATTATCTGATTTAGGAATCGCGATAGGTGCTTCTGCTACAGATATTACATTAGAAACTGCAGATATCATTATTATAGGTGAAGATTTGAAAAAAATACTTACCTATATCGATATTGCGAAAAAAACTAATAAAAAAATAAAACAGAATATCTGGACTTCTATTCTCGTGAAAGTTTCATTTGCAATATTAACAGTTATCGGTTTCATGACTCTTTGGTTAGCTGTTGGAATTGGAGATATGGGTGTTTCTCTGTTAGTCCTACTCAATAGTCTTACAATTTTTAGATACAAATTCTTATATAAAGAAGTTTCAACTGAAGATATAGAAAGTGAAGCTAAAGTTATTATTTGTAGTAATTGTAAAACTAAAGATATTATTCCGCAACATCATGGTCGGGATATGGTTAAAAGAGGAGATAAATTAATATGTTGGAAAAACATTCTTAGCAGCGAAGAATTGGAACCGTGCGATGAGGAATTGCCACTTCACTGTCCGTATTGCCAGAATAAATTGGAATTAAAGTAATTTACTAATTTTTCCTTGTTTTTTTTTGAAAATTAAAAAATTGTATTCAGAAATAAATTGCTTTATATTTTATAAAAATCTTACCAAAAAAGCAATCATTTTTGAATTTTAACCTTCAGACCTATAATAATTTTTAACAAACAAGATTAAATCTCTTTATTATTTATTATTTCTAATAAAGAAAGTGTGATAGAATTGAAAAAGATTAGATTAGGAAAAACAGACGAGAATATTCCAATCCTAGGTCAAGGTACATGGGGTATTAAAAGTTATAGAAATAAAGAGTATTATGAAAAATGGAAAGAATCAATAAGGAAAGGTATTGAACTTGGAATTACTCATATAGACACTGCTGAAATGTATGGTAGAGGGACATCAGAGAAAGTTGTGGGACAGGTAATTTCTGAATATAATAGAGATGATTTATTTATAACAACTAAATTGTTTCCAATGCATACTAGATACAATACTATGAAAAAAGCGGCGTACAATAGCCTTAAAAGATTAGGAATTAAACAAATAGATCTTTACCTTATACATTGGCCATCTTCTTTAATATCAATTAAGAAACAAATGAGAGTTTTAGAGGATCTTGTCAAGGAAGGAAAAGTGAGATATATTGGGGTAAGTAATTTTTCTGTAGAACAATTTAAAGAAGCTCAGACTTACTTAAAAAATACAGAATTAGTTAACAATCAATTACCAGCAAGTATCACAAGACAGAAACATATTAACCAATCATTACCTTTTTATCAAAATGAGGGAATCATTATGACAGCATATAGTCCCTTAGGACATAGTGGTTTTCATAATTTAAAAGGAGAGTTAAGAGAAAAATTAGAACGAGTAGCAAAATCACATAACTCAACTATTCAGCAGATTGCTATTGCTTGGTTAATTAACCATGAGAATGTAATAACCATACCTAAAGCATTTAAAATAGAACATGTAGAGGCAAATGCTAAAGCTGCTGAAATTAGTTTATCAAAAGAGGAAATTAATCTATTCTATGAAACAAATCAAATTTCAGATAATGGAAAACTAGTATCATCTAAATTAAAAACTTCATTTACCAAGTAAGTTTTTAATTATGAAGAAAAATTAGAATTAAAGTGAGTGATAAATATTTTACAATTTTAAACTCATTAACAATTCATCACTTATTTCGCGACCAGTATATTCGAAACCACATTTTTTATAAAATTCTCCCGCATTTCCATCTGATTTGCTGTGGCTTAATAGAAGTTCTTTTGCGTATGGCCTGTTTTTAACATGATTAATTACTAAGTTCATTGCATCTTTACCATATCCTTTTCCTTGAAATTTAGCATCAATCATAAATCTCCAAAGAAAATAGGAGGGCTGGTGATTTGGATTTGATTTATACTTTAAGGAGGAATCACTAATCATTACAAATCCAACTGGTTTATTATCTGCATAAATCGCTCTGAACCAAGCATCCTTATTGAAATGAGCCTCTGCTATTGATTTAGCATTAGAAGCAACTAAATTTCTTTGCTCAGGCTTAACATCTAATTGTAAAATTGACATCAAATTCATTTTATTTATCTTTTTTAACGTAATTGTTGGAACTTTTCTCACCCGTTAATTCTTTAAATTCTTTTAAGTCTTTAAGACAATCAAGTTTTTCATCTTGTAATACTCTTTCAATATAATTATTATCAAGTTCTATTACTTTTGCTAGTATCTCTAAAGCCTTGGTTTGGTTATTTCTGAGTGCTTCAAGAGAAGCGAGATTATACAAAATTTCACTATTCATCGGATCTTTCTTCAATGCTTTATTAAGATAATGTTCAGCTTTATCAAAATTTCTTTTATTTAAAAACAAATAACCAAGGTTGTTCTGAACATCAATAACGTTAAATTTATATGTTTTAGGGTCTTCTTGTGCGAAATTTTTAAAAATTTTTAAGGCATCAACATATATTTTTTCAGCTTCTTCAAATTTCTGTAATCTGGTATATATAGTTCCAAGGGAGTTCTGGATAATAGCAACGTTAAATAAATATACTTCTGGATTTTGTTCTGCTAATTGTAGAGAAATTTCTAATGCTTCCTTAAACAATGGCTCTGCATGATCAAATTTATTTAAGCTTGCATATAAATCACCGAGATCTATCAGTGTTAGAACTAGCTCAGGTAGAGCTTGATCGGGATAATGTTCCGCAACTTTTCTTTTGAGTTTTAATGCTTCGAAATGCATTCTTTCTGCTTCTTCAAATCTCATTAATTCACTATAGATGAGTCCAAGGCTACTCTGAGTTTTAGCAATATCGAGTAAATACATATCATAAGACATTTTAGCTAGTGTTTTGTAACTTTCTATAGAATCAATGGTTCCATCTTGAATATCTTCTAATAAGTCTAGATCAACACCTATATTGCCAATTTCACTTGTAATCGGGGGCTCGTCGGGTAGATATATATCATAGTATCGTTTTAATAACTCATTATATGACTTCAATTCATCAATATATGACTTTTGTATCCCATTATACTCGGTTGAATGAAAGTCCGGTGAATGCGCATCATAATACTGTCTTTCTAACTCCTTGTATGAACTTAAAGCATCGCTATATATTTTTTCTGCCTCTTCAAACCGTTTTAAATCTATATATAGTGTTCCTAGGTTTTTTTGGGTTGCAGCAATATAGGGTAGATATATTTTATAATATTTTTTCGCCAAATTTTTGTAAATATCTAAAGCATTAAGAAAGATCCTCTCTGCACTTTCAGGATTACCTACAACAGATAATAAATTTCCAAGCACGATTAGAATTGGAGCTTTATATTTATCCTCAAGTATAAATAATTCTTGTGCAACATCAATCAATCTTTTATGTCTAAAATCAAATTGTTCTATATTATTAGCAATTGCTAAAAATTCATCAACTAATTCCTGAGTTGGATTTAATTTTGCCTTATGAAAAAGAACCTCAATATCATCTAAAATGTCAACTTTCCATTTCTTTTTTTTATTCTTATAGTATTTTATTGCTCTCTCATGATTCTTTTCATCAGAAAAGCCTTCTAAAACATCTTTTATTTCAGGAAATGAAAATTCATATATGTCTTCTTTACCTTCTTTTTTTCTTATAAAACCCATATTCAATAATTCACTGAAATAATTCTCGATATTTGGAACTTTATAGGAAGTTTTAATACTTTTTAAATAAATATTAGTTTCTATCTCTGTGTTTATAACTGACAAATTCTTAAGCAATTCTAAAGCTTCTGGATTTGATAGAAGAATCGCTTCAATAACTTGCTTATAAAAATTCTGTATTTCTATTAATTCACTTTTAGGATTAAAAGGCTTTAATTTATCAAAATTTATTCTTTTATAATTTTTTTTAAGGAGCTTTTTTAAATCAGAGTGATCCTCAGGGAGTTGATTAATTAATTCCATAACTTTATTTGGATATCTTACCTTAAATCACATCTTTTTCTTCTTAATTATTAATGTTTAATTTCTCGCTTAATTATTTAAATTTACTTCTAATAAAGAAATTTCTCTACAATCTTCCTTTTTTCGAGAAAAATTAGACTCAAAATAAGTTTGTATCCTAAAAATTTTATACTAATTTAACTTTTTATTAATTAGGCTTTAAAGAAATCTAAAAAAAAATTCTGAATTATAAACAAATCAAGGTAGATTATTTAATAAAAGCTTAAAGTAATATTAGGTGATTATTAAAGACTTGTACAAAAAGATACTACACTTGACTCAAAAGTTAAAAAGATTGAAAAAACACCATATAATTGGACTAATAATTATGATTATAGGTGTTGGACTCTCGATAGTACCGTTTATATTTGTACCTCTCTTAAATACAGAAAGAATTTGGAAATCGCAACTTTGTATGATTGAACCTTGGTTCTGTGGAGATAGTTTTACACTCCCAGAAAACGGCCTTATCCAAAACAAGTATGATGTTATAGTGTTTAATGCTTTTCATGGTTATAGATCTGGGTCAATTATCTTAACACATTCTGCAACAGGTACCACATATACATTTAATTACTATTTATCTATTGAAGAGTTTACCAAAAGTACAACAATCACTATGCTTCCAGGGCATTATAGTGTGATCGGTGATTTCTCTATTTCTTATTATGAACTATGGGAACATGGATTTATTTCAAAAGATTTTGAGTGGTTTGTTTATATTGGCACTATTCTTATCTCAATGATAATAATTTTGGTAGGGTTTAGAGAATATCAAGGTTTTTATCCTGAATATGAAATAACAAACGAAGAAGAAGATAATGTGATAGTGAAAGATTATTAAAATTCTGATTTTTATTTTTTTAATTATAAATTTCTTAATACTCTCTTTCAAAACCTTCATGAATCTAATTCTAAAAAAGAATTATCTGTGCAATTTTGTTTACTTAAAATTTTATTTCTTTTCTTCCCGCCTCATTTTTACATCTTTCGCAAAATAAGAATCTCCATATGATGTATATAAAACTGCTGCAGGATTATGTGGATTTGATCTATCTTTTGCAATTAGAGTACTAACTGGAGCATTTGAGAGCTGTGTAAAAGTAATATCATGTCCCACACATAAACCAACTATCAAGTTTAAATCTGTTTTAGCCTTGTTTAATAGCATTGCTTGAGCAACAGGGTTACATGTAACAAAACCAAGAGGATATCCCGTTTTCGAGAAGATTGTAAACTCTTTAGGAACTCCTACTTCTGCTTTTTCAATTGATCCCGTTTTACAACAAACCGAACATACTTCAAAATCATAATTATCTAAAATTTCTGCAATCCTTTTTGCTTCTCTTCTTAAACCAACGCAAAAAGCTAATCCGATTTTTTTATAACCCATTCTTGTAGCAAATTCTATGGTATCTTTTAAACGAGGCCAATGAATGTATCCTGAAGCTTCTACAATTGATGCCATTTTTGTGGTTTTTTTTATGACCTCGTCAGTTTTATAACGATTGAAAGCTTCATCTTCAATTTCAGGACTCACAATCATAGGACAGTTTTCCAGGTTTTTGTTTGGTTTTCCACGGATACAAAAATTTAAACTATTACAGTTATGGCACGTAGGATCCATTTCATTTCCCTTTTCATTTTTATTTTTTATTTGATTTTTAAATATCTTGACTATTTAAGAATTTTTCCCGTTTCTATATACCATAAGTATAAATCTAATTCAGCTAAATTTAAATTAAGTTTCTGTCCTATATTTTTCAATATCTCCTCAATTTCGAGATATTTTTTTTTAGTCAATGATTTTGGTTTTTGAATTAGATTATAACTAACTAAAAGATCTATAATGTGAAAATCAATGATAGCGTAATCATTATACCCAATATTTCTTAAGAAATGACTGGCTTC
>Ga0315553_10000181_pt1 | contig 56217 bp, 41 predicted proteins | sample SalMarSW160140MG_FD_203099 | JGI IMG/M metagenome (GOLD analysis project Ga0315553, IMG submission 203099) | Salt marsh sediment microbial communities from the Plum Island Ecosystem LTER, Massachusetts, United States - Salt Marsh Sediment SW1601-40 ...
CTTGACCGCCTAACCTGGCGGGGATAAGATTTTCCCAGGGGGCGATTAGCTCAGATGGAAGAGCGTCTCTCTTACACAGAGAAGGTCAGAGGTTCGAATCCTCTATCGCCCACCACCTCTCAGCGAAGCGCATCTGGCGAGCCGCCGCTCAGAAACGAGCGGCGATGTTATTTCGGGGCCACGGCTCGGTCAGCGCCGTCGGCTGGCTCGTGCTCGGGGTGGGCCGGCCGAAGACTTCTTCCCTTGCCAGTCGGCCATCATCATTTCCGCCGCCCCGCTGTTCTCGTGGCTGCCGGCTGGCTGTCTTCGCTCGCTCCTTGTGCGGGGGGTGGCAGCTCCTCGCTTCGCTTTTCCACCAGCGCCAGGAATGCCTTTACGACCGCCGGATCAAACTGAGTGCCAGCCCCGCGTTCTAGTACAGCTATAGCTTCCTCTCTGCTGAGAGCCTTGCGGTAGGAGCGCTCGTGGGTCATGGCGTCGAACACATCCACGACGCTCAGGATGCGTGCTTCCAGAGGGATCTCTTCCTGAGTCAGGCCGTCGGGGTAGCCCTTGCCGTCGAAGCGCTCATGGTGGTAGCGGACTATTGGGGCCAGCTGTTGCAGGGTCTCGGCCTCGGAGATGATTATGAGGGCGCCGAGTGGTGCGTGCTGCTTGACCTTGGCGAACTCTTCTTCGGTAAGCTTGCCGGGCTTGTTGAGGATGCCTTCGCTGACGGTGATCTTGCCAAGGTCGTGCAAGAGGCTGGCAATCCTGATGTTGCGCACCCGTGGGGGCGGAAGTCCCATCTCCTCGGCGACAGTCGCTGCCCAAAGGCTGGTGCGTTCTTGGTGTCCACGGACGTAGCGGTCCTTGACCTCGGCCGCTGTCTCGATAGCGGCGATAGCGCGGAGATCCAGGTCTGCAACGATCTCAGACGCGCCGAGATCTCGGAGGACCGCGGTCAGGGAACTGGCTGCGGTAGAGAGCATTCCTGATTCCGTCTCGTGGACGAGTTCGGGTGGGGAGAGTGACGGTTGGGTAGCCTGGTCCTGCGCCGTGACGCCGCGAGCCCATGCCAATCGTTTGGCGTTGTATAGGGCAGCGTCTGCCATCCTTACGAGCTCGTCTGCGGTGATTGCGTCCTCGGGGAAGCAGGCTACGCCGGCGCTGAGGCCTAGCCAGGCTGCAGCCGGGTCGTTCATCTCCTTCAGCCTTGCGGTGATGCGCTTGTTTATGCGTGCGATGACGGTCTGCGCTCTTGGTGAGTCGGCCTGGGGGAGAATCACCGCAAACTCATCGCCGCCGTAGCGGAAGGCGACGTCCGAGCGGCGCAGATCTGTCCGGATGCAGTCAGCAATGAGCTGGAGAGCTGTGTCACCAGCCTGGTGGCCGCGGGAGTCGTTGTAGTGCTTGAAGGCGTCGACGTCCATCATAATTAGAGCCAGGCGTTGGCCGTAGCGCTGCGAGCGGTCTATCTCCTCGGCCAGGCGCTGGTAGAAGTGGGCGTGGTTGTAGAGGCCGGTGAGCCCGTCGGTGATGGCTCGCACTTCCAGTTCGGCGTGCAGTCTCGCTCGCTCCTCCTCCATCTGCTTGCGTTCGCTGATGTCGCGCGTGACACCCATAATCCCGGTAGGCCGGCCATCTGCGTCGCGCAGGAAGGTCAACTTGAGCTCGGTCCAGACGGTGGAGCCGTCCTTGCAGTACATCTCGGCCTCCAGCGTGCGCGACCGGAACAGCTCCTCTTGCATCTCCTTTCCCATGGCCATTTCTTCTACGAAAGCCTTCCTGATAGCCTCAAGTGAGGCGGGGGTCATGGTTTCGTTCACCCTTGTGTCTATTACTTCTTCGGCGGTGTAGCCACGCATGCGCTCGACAGAGGGACTCATGTAGGTATACCTGAGGTTCATATCCATGGTCCAGATGAGGTCTGATGCGTTCTCGGCAAGCAGACGGTAGCGTTCTTCGCTCTCTCGTAGCTCCTCCTCCATCCGTTTGCGCTCGGTGATGTCACGGCCTGTAATCTGGACTCCGGCGTACTGGCCCTCCTCATCGAAGAGGGGATAGCCGTTCCATTCCACTACCCTGATCCCCGTCGGTGTGATCTGGCGGTTGACGAACCCCTTGTGTAGCTCTTTTCCTGCTCTCGTCTGTCGGATTTGCTGGGCAGTTGACTCCAGGTCGTCGGGATGCACAGACGATCTGGAGTTGGTACCCAGGAGCTCCTCCCTCGACTTTCCGTAGAACTGACAGGCGGCGTCGTTGACGAAGGCCCACCTGCCGTGTGTATCCAGTTTCGCAATTATGTCCCCTGTCAGATTGGTGGTGGCGATGTATTCGTCGGTGCGGCGGTGGAACTCCTCGGTGTGATGAAGGTTTTCCAGCGTCAGGCCCACAGTCAGTCCGATAGGGGCGAGAAGTGACTTGTCCCCAAGGTCAGGGGCTTTCCGTCCACCAACCAGGGTTAGGAGGCCAACCACTCTGTCCAGAGAGACGAGGGGTACAAAAGCTACCCGGCTATGCCTGTCGGAGTCAGATCGCCAAGTGTGGCTCTCATCCGCTGAGGTCACGACGACCTTGCGCGCGTCTATTGCTTGCCTGACAGTCCGCCACGAGGATAGAGGCATTGCCTCGTCCGCGTCCTCAGTGGGGATACCATGTGTGGCGAGGGTGGTCAGCGAACCGTCCTCGTCGTTCCTCCATGCCAGGAGCGCCTTTTCTGCGCCTAGCAGTTCGGCTGCTAACCGAACCGTCCCTTCGCATGCCTGAGCGAAAGCGCCGGATGCGCCCAGTTCCACGGCAAGCATGGTGGGGTAGGCTGCCTCCTTGCGAAGCTTGAAGCCATACCAGAAGCCAAACTCAATGCCCAGCGTCGCGACGAGGTAGCCTCCCACACCGTGGCTGATAAGCGCCGTCAGCCAAGGGGATCCCAGGAGAAAGTGGTCGAGAGGAATGAGAAGGGTTACGGCGGGATAGACAATCAGGCGTGTCCAACGCTTAAGGACCCGCATCAAGTGCAGCGGGTCACGCTGGAAAGGGTAGCTATGTCCGGGCTCAGGCATAGATTCCTCTCCTGGAGTCGCTGGTGCTGACAGTTAGTGGAGTGGCGCCTTTCGCGCTCTTGTTGCCAAAAGGCGCGTCTCCTTTTAGCTCCACTATTAGGACGCTTGGGTGAATAATCGGTTACAGATTTTCCTCTCCGTTGGGGAATGAACGAGGTGGTGTAGGAGGCTGGCACGCAAGAGAGCGTGGTTCGTCAGCAAGGGGCGGTTTGTGTCAGCGGTTCGTCCGGGTTGCTGCTCTGGCAGTTGCCAGCTGCTTTTTCTTGCGTGCTGCTTGTGGGGGGGCTGTTGGCTTCTCGCTTGGTCTTTTGATCAGTGTTAGAAATGCCCTTACCACGGCGGGATCAAACTGAGTGCCAGCACCGCGCTCTAGCTCAGCTATGGCTTCCTCTCTCCTGAGGGCCTTGCGGTAGGGACGCTCGTGGGTCATGGCGTCGAACACGTCGGCCACGGCCAAGATGCGGGCCTCCAGGGGGATCTCTTGGCGGTCGAGGCCGTCGGGGTAGCCCTTGCCGTCGAAGCGCTCATGGTGATGGCGAACCATTTCGGCCAGTTCCTGTAAGGTCTTGGCCTCCGAGATCATAATGTTGGCGCCGGCAGGGGCGTGCTGCTTGATCTTGGCGAACTCTTCGTCGGTGAGCTTGCCAGGCTTGTTGAGAATGTCCTCGCTGACGCTGACTTTGCCAATGTCGTGCAAGAGGCCGGCAATCCTGATGTCCAGGACTCGTTGGGGAGGAAGGCCCATCTCCTCGGCGATGGCAGCGGCCCAGAGGCTGGTGCGTTCTTGGTGACCACGGATGTGGCGGTCTTTGATCTCGGAGGCTGCGCCTAGGGTGGCGATAGTGCGCAGGTCCGGCTCTGGAACAAACTTAGACGCGCCGAGATCTTGGAGGACGGTGGCCAGGGAGTTGGCTGCGGTAGAGATCATTGCTGGTTGCGTCTCGTGCACGAATTCGGGGGTGGAGGACTGCGACCCGATAGGCTGCTCCTGGCGTGCCGCGCCGCGGGCAGATGCTATGCGCTTGGCGTTGTACAGGGCAGCGTCTGCCATTCTGACGAGCTCGTCTACGGTGGTTGCGTCTTCTGGGCAGCACGCTACGCCAGCGCTGAGGCCTAGCCACGCTGCAGCGGGGTCGTCCATTCGCTTCAGGCTTGTGGCGATGCGCCTGTTTATGCGGTTGACGACGGCTTGTGCTCTTGATGAGTCGGCATGCGATAGTATGGCCGCAAACTCATCGCCGCCGTAACGGAAGGCGATGTCTGAGAGGCGTATTGCCTTGCGGATGGAGTCAGCAATAAGACGGAGAGCCTCGTCACCTGCCTGGTGGCCGCGGGAGTCGTTGTATTGTTTGAAGGCGTCGACGTCCATCATCACGATGGAGAAGCCGTGATCGTAGCGGCTGGAGCGCTCTATCTCCTCGGCGAGGCGCTGGTAGAAGTGGGCGTGGTTGTAGAGGCCGGTGAGGCCGTCGGTGATGGCCCTCACCTCCAGCTCGGCGTTCAGTCTCTCTCGCTCCTCCTCCATCTGTTTGCGCTCGCTGATGTCGCGTGTGACGCCCAGAATCCCGATAGGCTTGCCATCTGAGTCGTGCAGCCACGTCATGCTCATCTCGGTCCAGATAGTGGAACCGTCCTTACAGTACATCTCGTATTCCACCTTGATCGCTCGGTTCGGGTCAGCGTTCCCCGTCCTTTCCATGGCCAGTTGTTCTGCTAGAGTCTTCCTGGCAACCTCAAGAGAGGCGGGAGTCATGGTGTCTGCCGCCGAGAGGCCCGTTATTTCCTCAACGGTGTAGCCTCGCATGCGCGTGACGGCGGGGCTCATATATGTATATTTCAGGCCTAGATCCATGGTCCAGATGAGGTCTGATGTGTTCTCGGTAAGTAGACGGTAGCGTGCCTCACTCTCGCGTAGGGCGTCCTCCATCTGCTTGCGCTCGGTGATGTCGCGGCCGGTGATCTGCATTCCGGCGTACTGGCCCTCCTCATCGAAGATGGGATAGCCGTTCCATTCCACCACCCTGGTTCCCGTCGGCGTGAGCTGGCGGTTCACAAACCCAGTTACCAGCTCCCTCCTTGCTCTCGTCTCGCGGATGGCCTGGGCAGTGGACTCCAGGTCGTCGGGATGGGCGAGACTTCTGGAGTTGGCACCGAGGAGTTCCTCTCTCGGCTTTCCGAAGAATTGGCAGGCGGCGTCGTTGAGGAAGGCCCAGTTGCCGTGCTTGTCCAGCCTGGCAATTAAGTCGCCGGTCAGGTTGGTGGTGGCGATGTATTCCTCCGTCTTAGCCGCTAGGGCGTCCTCCATCCGCTTGCGCTCGGTGATGTCACGGCCGGTAATCTGGACTCCGGCGTACCGGCCTTCGTCATCGAAGAGGGGGTAGCCGTTCCATTCCACTACTCTTATTCCCATCGGCGTGAGCTGGCGGTTGACAAAACCCGTTGCTGGCCCCCTCTTCGCTCTCGTCTCTCGGATCACCCGGGCAGTTGGCCCTATGTCGTCGGGATGGAGGGAAGCTGTGGAGTTGGCACCGAGGAGTTCCTCTCTGGGCTTGCCATAGAATTGGCAGGCGGCGTCGTTGAGGAAGGTCCAGTTGCCATCCTTGTCCATCCTGCAAATGATGTCGCCCGTCAGGTTGGTGGTAGCGATGTATTCATCGGCGGATCTTTTGAGTTCCTGCGTATAGCGCTGTAGTTCGTTATGCATCTGCAGCGCCTTAAGGGACGTGGCCGCCTGGGCGACAAAGCCTTGAAGGAAGCTGATCTCCTCTGGAGGGAAGGTGTGGGGCGCATAGTAGACGAAGGCCACTGTTCCCAAGAACTCGTCCTGAAACAGCACGGGAAAAGTCGCCATTGACCTTATGAGAGTTGCCTCGAAGTACCGCCGCGCAGCCTCGGGTTCCCGTTCGTCATTCTGGATGTCGGGCGATAGGAACGGTTGGCGGTTGCGCATGACTTCCAGATTGCGTGGGTCGGGTCGATCGGGGTCCAATGAGTTGATCCAGGCCTGGGTCACCGACAGACCCGCAAAACGCGACTGGCTTAGGGCGCGCAGAACAAAGCGCCCGCTATCGGCGTCGTAGACATCGATGCTTACGTAGTCGCTGGCGGTCGACCCAGCGATGGCCGTGGCCAGATCGGTCAAGGCTGCTTGTAGGTCATCTGACTGGGCGAGTAGCTGAGCGGCGTTGGCGAGGGCGCTGAGCTTCTCGCCGTAGCGCTGGCTCCGGCCGGCTATGAGGAACCGCTCCAGAATGATAGTGAGAGCAGGCGTCGCCGATTCCATGAAGCGTAGGATTGTGGCCCGGCTCTTGTGCTCCGGGACCCCCCGGAGGATGCACATCTCGGACGCGCCCTCACCGGTGGGTAGGGAGAGGGCCAGAAATTCCCGCTCTTCATCACTGCGGGCGCTGGTGAAGTCCTCCACTCGGTGGCCTATAAGGTTAAAGGCTATTGGCCCGCCCAGCTCTACAATCTGACGCTGCACTATCCACAGAGCATTCAGGGTGAGTTCGGTGGCGGCATCATTCTCTGCGTCGGTGCAAACGAGGAAATCCTCGTTCTCGGCATAGACCAGCATCGCCTCGGCTGTCCCCGTGGCGCGGCGGATGATGCTGGCCGCCTGAGTGAGGGTCTCCTTGGCGGCGGGACCCTCGATACCGATTCTCGCTAGTTGGCTGAGCGCCTCGACGTGCTGGCGCATCTATCTACTCCAGAATGGCTGAGCTGCCACCTGGCCGTCTTCGCTTACGGTGCGGCAACGCCGGAGGCCTTTTGGCCTTGGTGAGTTGTACTAGGGAGTACTCAGCAAGGCCGCCGCGAGGCGGCTGTGCGCGCTCAGCGAGAAGCCCTGTTTGCCTTCAGCTCTACTATGTAGGACGCTGGGGCGAAAAATCGGTTACAGGTTTTTCCTCTCCGTTGGGAGATGAATGGGAGTGACAAGTAGCGTCAGCCTCTGCGTCTGTCTAGGTCTTCGGCTGGTCCGGCCTATCCGGGGCGAAGAATGGCAGACAGCGTGTCCTCGAGGCCAGAGTCGACCCCTGCCGACACGACGCAACAGGGAGACATTGGCTCTTGCAGAGAGGGGCTCAGAGGTTTGAATCCTCTATCGCCCGCCGGGCTTGCTCAGCCAGGCGCTTGGATGAAGTCTAACGGCTCGGCTTTTTCGTTCGGCCTCGTGCTCTTGAGTCCCCTGGCGGACCTGTCGATCGGGGGGGAGCCTTGCCGCTTGGTTGCCTGGCCTCTCGAAAGACGATGGGCAGCGTGCGTCGGTCCTGGAAGAGGACGAAAGCCGCCAGCAGCAGGTAGAACCCTCCATAGCCATAGCGCACGGCCGGATCGGTGAAGAAGAGCTGAGTGCCGAACAGCCCCAGCAGAAGCAGCGCCTCTCGGAGGGAGATGCTCAGGCTGATAAAAATGGCCACAGCGAACGCCGACTGGGCAGCGGTCAGGAAGACCTCCTCCACCTGGCGTGAGTCCATGGGCAGCGGCGAGATGTCAGTGCCGGAAATGCTGTAGGCCACCGGCAGGCTGCCGATGAGGAGCGTCCACTGGTTGACCTTGGAGGAGATGAGCATGACCATGGCGGCAAGCGCCCGACCCCGCGAGGCGAGGATGGCGGCAATGGTTAGCTCGGGCGCCTCCGAAGCCAGCGGGGCAAACCACTGGATGAGGACGAATTCGCTGATGCCCAGCTCCTCGCCTATGCCCTTCAGTCCCTCGACGAAGGGCTCGGCGGCGGAGAAGATGGCCAGGGCAGAATACAGGAAAAGGAAGGTGACTATGCTCTGCCGCCGCCGTTTGGGCAGAGAGCCCAGGGTGGAAGCAGGCCCCACCAGCTCCGGCTCGCCCGTAGGCATCCGCGAGACCAGGTAGATGTAGCCTCCGAACAGGCTGAACAGAACCACCGTGTCGATGAGAGATATGTTCCCCTTGATAGGGATGACGAAGTTGTAGAGGGTGGCCGCCCCCAGGAAGATGATGCCCAGCGAGGCGTCGTGGCCGCCGATGTGCAGGACGCCGTTCTTACTGCGCAGCCAGTAAATCAGGAACACCATCGGCCAGCCCACGCCCACCAGAAGACGATTGGCCCCCGTCATGTTGGCCGTCGCAAGCGCGGCATTATCCGCGTTGCCTGGCGCTGTCCAGGCCAGGTAGAGATCCACCGCATACTCCGGCAGGACGGCGATGAGGGCGATGGCCGCCAGGGCTAGCCCCTGGGGGATGTCCTTCTCGGCGGTCTCCGATGCCCAGCTCAGCAGGAAAGCGGCGGCTACAATCGCGGAGCCGAAGATCAGCACCGACTGCACGCTCCCCAGCTCTGGAATGACCCCCGTGACCAGGAGAAGGCGGAGGATGGGGGCGGGGGCGCAAGCCGCCGCGCAGACGCCCAGCAGCAGCCAGTTCCTGAAGGTGGCGGCCCCCTTCACTGGGCGGTCTTCTTGTCCGGATGGAGAAGGCATAGGCCGACGTAGCCCTTACCGAGGAGCCATTGCGGGCATATCAGGGGGAACAACGAAGGGCAGGCGTTCTAAAGGCGATCCCATGCAACAACCTAGCGGCCGACTCTTGAGCCTGAAGCCATTCGACGGTCAGTATAGCATGACCACGGTCTATCGTTGAACAGGGCTCCAAATTGACTCTCCCTATTGCCTGCGCTACACTTTCGCCGCAGGTTCTCCCTCTGTCCGAGGCGAACGCGGCGCGTGAATCCTGGTAGGAGGGCGATGTGCCCAGCAGAAGCAAGAAGGAATGGGAGGATAGCACCCTCGCCCGCATCCTCGAGCGCCGGTCGGAGCGAGACGACCCCTTCGAGACCAGCACCGGCCAAGAGGTGGACACCCTTTACACGGCGGAAGACCTCGACCACTGGGACTACCAGGAGAGCCTGAGCTACCCCGGCGAGTTCCCCTTCACTCGCGGCGTTCAGCCCAACATGTATCGCGGTCGCCTGTGGACGATGCGCCAGTACGCTGGCTTCGGCGCTGCTGAGGAGACGAACCGCCGCTACCTTTATCTCCTCTCCCAGGGCCAGACCGGCCTCTCGGTGGCCTTCGACCTGCCTACCCAGATCGGCTACGACTCGGACGACCCGCAGGCCAGCGCCGAGGTCGGCAAGGTGGGGGTAGCTATCTCCAGCCTGGCCGACATGGAGATCCTCTTCCGGGAGATCCCCCTGCAGAAGGTGACCACCTCCATGACCATCAATGCCACCGCGGCCATCCTCCTGGCGATGTATGTGGCGATGGCCAAGAGGCAGGGCGCCGACCTGAGCAAGCTCGGCGGCACAATCCAGAACGACATCCTCAAGGAGTACATCGCGCGCGGGACCTACATCTTCCCGCCCCGTCCTTCGATGCGTCTCATCACCGATACCTTTGCCTGGTGCAAGGACAATCTGCCCTCCTGGAACACCATCAGCGTCAGCGGCTACCACATGCGGGAGGCAGGCTCCACCGCCGTGCAGGAGGTGGCCTTCACCCTGGCCGACGCCATCGCCTACGTTCAGGCGGCCCTGGACGCCGGCCTGGCCATCGACAGCTTTGCTCCTCGTGTCTCCTTCTTCTTCGCCGCCTATACCAACGTGCTGGAGGAGGTCGCCAAGTTCCGCGCTGCCCGCCGTCTCTACGCCAAGATCATGCGCGACCGCTTCGGCGCCAAGGACCCCCGCTCCATGATGCTCCGCTTCCACACCCAGACCGGCGGCGCCACCCTCACTGCTCAGCAGCCGGAGAACAACATCGTCCGCACTGCCCTTCAGGCCCTGGCCGCCGTCCTTGGCGGCACCCAGTCGTTGCACACCAACTCCATGGACGAGGCCCTCTGCCTGCCCAGCGAGAAGGCGGTGCAGATCGCCCTGCGCACCCAGCAGCTCATCGCCTACGAGAGCGGCACCGCCGACGTCGTCGACCCCCTCGGCGGCTCCTACTACCTGGAGGAGCTCACCGACCGCATCGAGGAGGAGGCCCAGCGCTACATCGACCGCATCGATGATATCGGCGGCGCCCTGGCGGCCATCGAGCAGGGCTTTCCCCAGCGGGAGATCCAGGAGAACTCCTACCGCATACAGAAGCAGATCGAGGCCAACCGCCGCACGGTGGTCGGCCTCAACAAGTTCCAGACGGAGGAGCCGCCTCTGGAGGGCAGGTTCCGCGTGGACCCCGCGGTTGCCGAGCGCCAGTTCGAGCGGCTGAAGCAGGTGCGCGCCAGCCGCGACGAGGCCAAGGCGCAGCAGCTACTGGTCCGCCTGGAGGAGGTGGCCGCCAGCGACCAGAACACCATGCCCATCTTCATCGAGTGCGTGGAGAACTACCTGACCCTGGGCGAGATCTGCAACGTCCTCCGCCGCGTCTTCGGCGAACAGAAGGAATTCATGGTCATCTAGGCCAAGGAGGGAATCTAGGGTGATCCAGAAGATCCATCACGTGGCCATCGCCGTCAGAAGCCTGGAAGACGCCCTGCGCTTCTATCGCGACACCCTGGGGCTGGCTGTCCACGAGCAAGCGACGCGCGAGGACCAGGGGGTCAAGGCTGCCGTACTGACCATCGGCGAGAGCGAGATCGAGCTCCTGGAGCCCCTCGGCCCGGACACCCCCGTGGGGCGCTTCCTCGAACGGCGCGGCGAAGGCCTGCATCACATCTGCTTGCAGACCGACGACATCGACAAGGACCTGGTCGGCCTTAAGGCCAAGGGCGTCGAGCTCATCGACCAGGAGCCGCGTGAGGGCCTGGTGGGACGCATCTGCTTCCTTCACCCCCGCTCCACCAAGGGCGTGCTGCTGGAGCTGGCCCAGCCGCCGGAGTGAGGCTATGGCACGATTGGGCCGTTCGCGAGCTATTCGGCAGGTAGCGAGCGCGGAGGACGAGCAATGATCGAGGTTTCCAAGACTATCAGCACAACGGCGTCGCCGGCCAAGGTACAGGAGACGGCCAGGCTCAAGCAGGCGCTGGAGGCAGGCGGGTAGGACAACTAGCTGTCGAACGAGGTAGCCATGACGAAGGACAAGATCAAGGTCATCATCGCCAAGCCCGGTCTGGACGGTCACGACCGCGGCGCCAAGGTGGTGGCGCGTGCCCTGCGCGACGCCGGCCTGGAGGTGGTCTACACAGGCCTCCGCCAGACGCCGGAGATGGTCGCCGAGGCGGCCCTCCAGGAGGACGTTGACCTCGTGGGGCTATCCATCCTCTCGGGCGCGCACATGGAGCTCTTCCCCCGCGTGGTGGAGGAGATGAAGAAGCGCGGCCTCGATGACGTTGTCCTTCTCGCCGGCGGCATCATCCCCCAGGAGGACATCCCTGCCCTCCAGAAGATGGGGTTCCGGGCCATCTTCGGGCCCGGCGCCTCCACCGAAGACGTTGTGGCCTGGGTGCGGGCCAACGTCACCCCTCGCAGCCAGTAAGCGAGGCCCCCGCCCCTATTTCCTGCCTTCCAGCCTGTCTGCGACGGCTGTAACGAGGGCTTCAACTCGCTGGATCAGGGCCAGGCAGGCTCTGTGCCAGTCGCCCGCACTGAGCGGGAGTCGCCTCCCCACAAGACGCTCGAACACGTCGCCCACCCTGCCAAACCGCCGTGTCGAATCGCGGGTCGACGCCCCTTGTGCCAGGTCATGGCGATAGTACTGCCGCAGAACCACGATGTCCTCGACCACCGCGTATTCATGAGGCTCGGCTAGAGCGCGAAGCCGTCTCCCGTCGTCCGCGGCCTCGAAGATGAACTTATAGAGTCCGTCCACCACCTCGCTGAACTCTGCCTCGTTCCCAGCGAACGACAGGGGCAGTCGGGCACCTGTGGTTAGCGTATCCACTGAAGGTGGAAATACAGGATCCTGCCTGCGCAATTGTGCCATGCGGTTAATGCGACCGCAGGCTTCGACGACGCCGAGCCCCGCGTTGCCGGCCCGGAACGATTTCATAGCCTTGAGCTGCGCCTCCAACTCCCCATCGCTCAGCAGATCAGGCCCGGCGACGTCCCGAGCCTCATCGTGGAAGTAGCGGAACAAGTTGGGTTTCTTCACACCCGTCGTCGCCGCCTGCCTCACCTCGCTGCGAAAGTCGGCTGTCAGGCTTGTCGCGGACGCGAGCAGGCCTCCCGCCAACTTGAGCTCCGCGAACGGCAGCCGCTTGTCGACAGCTGCAGTCACTGCTTCCACGTCCCAGAGGGCCGCCCGGGTCAGGTCTTGGTACGCTCCGATGTTCGCGCTAATTTGATCCCAGACCGGCGAGCTCGCGCCCAGGATGCTGCTCGCCTCGAAAGAACCTACCAGCGTGGCGATGGCCTGCGTGGAAAATAGCTCGGCCTGTGTGGCCGCGAACTGCTGGTACACCTTTGAGGGGAACGCCTCTGCCATGCTGGCGAGGTAGCCGCGCATGTGGTCTCCGAAGAGCTTCTGCTCCCACAGAATGGGCCGTAATAGCTCGCTTATGGGCGCATCGCCTCCGCCCGCTGCCTCGTACACCTCTCCGATGGAGCCTTTCACGAACTCCTCGACCGCACGCATCGAGTCCATGAAATCCTTTGCGTGCGCGAAAGAGTCTCTGATCTGCTTCTCCATCGCAGCCAAGGGCTTGAGGGCATCCATCGCCGCCTCGTATGGGGCCAGTATGTTTGTCAGGCCCGCTGGCGTGGTGCCCAGTGCTTTGGCTATCTCGGCGACGCCGCCAGCCGGCGCCTGAGCCTGTGCTTCGGCTAACACCTCTGACTTCTTGAATCTCCTGTCCCGGCGCGAACCAACTCTAACCGCTTTCAGCCTGCCAGCCCGGTCCCAATTCCGCAGCGTGCTGGGATGCACCCCCAGCGTCTTGGCTGCTTCGCGTATGCTCATCAACTCGCTGGCTTCCTCTGTCACCGTGCCACCACGCCCTTTCTTGTGAGAAGTTGTTAAAGTCATCCTGCCACATCTTATCAAAAGTTGCAATAGGTCCGGCGGCGGAAGTGCCCCCTTGTTACATTTTGACACGCTTGGCCAATGTGCTATGATCGCGGTGGGTCGGCGGACTGGCATCGCCGATTCGTTCTTTCCTCAGGCGGCCGGCGACGACCCTTCGGAAAGGGGCTGAACCTCTAGCAATGTACATAGGCGGCCCGTTCGGGGCGGCCCTCGACTTCCCTCAACAGGAAGCTCTGTCCCTGGGGGGCGGAATCCTCGCCGTCAACTTCGTCGCCCTTGCTATAAGCCTCCTCTTTTTCGCCTTCTTCACCAGCGCCGAGGCCGTGATCCTTGCCTCCGAGCGTATCCGCACCCGTCACTTGGCTGAGCAGGGCAGCAAGGGGGCGCAGGCCCTGGAGCGACTGCGGGCGCATGAGGATCGCTTCTTCGCTGTCGTCATCCTCGGCCAGAACGCCTTCGTCATCATCGCCGCCGCCCTCGGCACGACCATCGCGATAGACCTGATGGGCACCGTGGGCATCGTGCTCGCGCCTATCATCATGACCCTGGTGGCCGTCATCTTCGGCGAGATGACCCCCAAGATCCTCGCCGTGCGTGCCGGCGAGCGCTATGCTCTGCTGGCCGCCCGACCGGTGGAGATGGTGGTTATCCTCCTCACGCCCGTCGTCCGCCTTCTCGCTCTGGCTCCCAATGCCCTCTCCCGCCTTCTCGGCCTGAGCAAGCAGTCTCGCCGCCTTACCGTCAGCCAGGCTGAGCTGCGCATGCTCATCAACATCGGCACCAGCGAAGGCGCTCTCCACGAGGAGGAGGGCGCGATCCTGGAGCGAGTCCTCCGCTTCCGCGAGCGGCAGGTCAATGAGGTGATGGTACCCCGCACGGAGGTGGTGTGGCTGGAGCAGGGCACCACCATCAGCGATTTCTATCGCACCTTCGCTGAGCATCTCCACTCTCGCTTCCCTGTTTACAGCGAGGGCATTGACAATGTGATCGGCATTGTGGGTATAAAGGACGTTCTGCGCGGCCTTTCCCGCAGCGAGGTGGATAGCGATACCCCCATCGAGACCTGCATGCGGCGCGCCTTCTACGTGCCCGAGACCAAGGCCATCGGCCCTCTCTTCTGGGAGATGCAGCGGGATCGCCACCAGATGGCCATTGTCGTGGACGAGTACGGCGGCACGGCCGGCATCGTCACCATGGAGCTGCTCCTGGAGGAGATCGTCGGGGAGCTGAGCGACGAGCTACGCCCCGGCGAGCGCGAGTTCGAGGCGGTGGATGAGCGCACCGTTCAGGTGGACGGCGGCATGAGCATCCACGACGTTAACGAGGAGCTGGACCTGGGCCTGCCGGAGGGCGAGTACGAGACGGTGGCCGGCTTCGTCCTCAGCCAACTGGGCCACATCCCCCGCGAGGGAGAGAAGCTCTCCTATAACAGCCTGCGCCTGATGATCACCCGGATGCAAGGTCGCAAGATCGAGCGCGTCCTGGTCACGCGACTGTAGATGAAGGTTCAACGGCTTCGGGTCACCTTCTGCCGCGGCGAAGAGGTCAAGTACATCACCCACCTGGACATTATGCGCTTCTGGGAGCGCGCCCTTCGGCGGGCGGCCATCCCCTTGGCCTACTCCCAGGGCTACAGCCCCGGCCCGCGTATCTCCTTGGCCGCTCCCCTGCCGGTGGGTGTCACCAGCACCGGCGAGCTCCTGGACGTCTATCTCTCCGGCCGGGTCACCCCCTATGACTTCATCAAAACCGTCAGCGAGCAGCTTCCGGCGGGCATCGCCATGCGGGAAGTGCGGGAGGTTGGCTTGGGCCTGCCGTCGTTGCAGTCGCAGGTGCGCTGGTCCGAATATCAAGTAGATGTGTCCACCGATCGCTCGCGCGAGGAGGTGCAGGCGGCGCTGGCTGAGCTTCTGGCGGCCGAATCGCTGCCCTGGCAGCATCAGCGCGAGAAGGAGGTGCGCCGCTACGACCTGCGCTCGCTGGTGCAAGACCTCTGGTTGGGGGGCCTCGCCGACGGCTTCTGTACTCTGGGGATGCGGCTGCGCACCGATAGTCAAGGCTCTGGTCGGGCCGAGCAGGTCGCGGCGGCCCTCGGCTTCAGCGAGCCGCCCCTGCGCATCGAACGCCGCAAGCTCATCCTGGAGGAGACCTCGCCCGCCGTCCAGGCCTGGCGCCGCCACGGGGAGCCGGGGTAGAGACAGGCGGGGGAGCGAATGCGTCTGATCCTGGTTCGACATGGCGAGACGGACAGCAACAAGGCTCGCCTGGCCCTCGGTCGCGCCGACGTCGAGCTGAATGAGCACGGGCGCTGGCAGGCTCAGCGCTTGGCGGCCTCCCTCAAGCACGAGCCGATCGCTGCCATCTACTCCAGCCCACTGAAACGCGCCCTGGCCACCGCTGAGCCCATCGCCTCCTCCCACGGTCTGGAGGTGCAGGTCGACGACGGGCTCATTGAGATGGACATCGGTGAGATGGAAGGCCTCACTCTTCAGCAGGTGGGCGAGCGCTATCCGCACTTCCTTCAGGCGTGGCTCGGCGACCAGGCCGCCCATGAGGCCATGCCCGGCGGCGAATGCCTGCTCGATGTGCAGGAGAGAGCCTGGCAGGCCATCGACAGGATACGTGAGCGCCAGGAGCACGGGACGGTGGCGGCGGTCACTCACAACTTCGTCATCCTCACCCTCATCTGCCGGGTCCTGGGGTTGGAGTTGGCCGACTTTCGTCGCCTTCGTCACAGTCTGGCCGCCAAGAGCGTTCTGGAGATGGGGGGCGACCGGATCGTCGTCGTGGGCTTCAATGACACCTGCCACCTGGAAGCCGATCAGGGGGAATAGAAGGTCGCTCGCCGCCCTGCTATTGGGTAGCGTCCCAATTTGAGGAGATGAACCGTAGTACAATTGTGATATCCTGACGCGGGAGGTTAGATTGTTGGATAATTCCACTGAAAGCCCGGTTCAGAATGATGTTCAAAGCAGAATAGGGCAATGGTTGCAGGAGGAAGGCTGGCAGTTAGCGCAGGAGACCCGCCCTGAATTTCGATTCATCATCATCGCTGATGACGGTGCTGGAAGGAAGCTGACCATAAGTCAGCATTCGCAGAAGCTTGATCGGGTCATAATTGAGGCCGGCGTTGCCATTCCTGACGAGCAGGCTAAGAAGATCATGGCCTTGCCGCGAAAGAAACGCCAGGACTTCCTGTGGGATTTGCGGTTCGAGTTGCTGGCAACGGATGTTGAGTTCTCAGGTCTATCGGAGCCGCTTGGGCACATCACTTTGGGTCAGCCTATCTTCTATGATGCCTTGAGCAAAGACCTGTTCATGGAGCGTCTCTCCGAAGTCAAGAAGGCTCTGCTTCTTGTCGTGTGGAAGGTTGCTCGGCTTATGGAAGAGCCTCCCCCACAGATGGGCTTCATCAAAGGTTAGGTCTTGACCCTAACTTGCCAACCGAATAGGGTCGGCGATTGACCACTCGCTATTGTAAGGGTTGGGTAGGTTGTGATACACTTGGCGACTGGTGACGAGGTTTTCCCGGCCAAGGAGGCGAGTCGCTGAGTCGTAGCTCTTGGCTATCGCCCAGGAGATTGGTGCTGCTGGTCACCGCTGTGGTGGTTGTCTATCTTATCCTTACCGGCGTTAGCAGTGCCATCCAATCGTTTCAGCTTGGGGAGGACGAGGACCGCCTTCGCGATGAGGTGCAGGGGCTGGAGCAGCGCTACTACCGCCTGACCGATCTTCGAGACTACCTGAATTCCGACGAATACATCGAGTGGGTCGCCCGCCGCGAACTTGGCCTGGTGGGCCCCGGCGAGACGGGTATCATAGTTCTGTCAGAACCAACCCCTGTCCCCAGCGAAGGAGAGGAAGAGGACTCGCAGGTCGAGCAGGGGCAGCAGCAACACCTCACGTGGGAGGAGATCATCAGCCGGTAGCTAGGGAACCCGATGGGCAGCACTAGGGGAAGATTTGGGCGGCTTAGGGCCGCCCGATTGCTTCTATGGTTGGCGCCATGAAGTCGAAGAGCCCGCAAAGTTATCCCAAAGCTCAAGCCCGCAGTCGCTTTGGCCAGCGGCTGGAGCGGCGGCTGCTTCGCTACATCCAGGGCCATCAGCTCTTCTCCGCCACTCAGCGGGCGCTGCTGGCCGTCTCCGGTGGGCCCGACTCGACCGCTCTTCTCCTGGCCTTGGCTCACCTGTCCGCCTCAGGCGCACTGAAGCTCGACCTTTGGTTGGCCCACTTCGATCACGGCCTGCGTCGTCGGGCGGAGAGAGACGCCGAGAAGGCTTTCCTCTCCGGCTTGGCCGCCGAGCTCGGCTTTCCCTTGCTCTTTGGGCAGGGCGATGTGCGCGCCCATGCTCGCCAGCACCGCCTATCTCTGGAGGAGGCCGCGCGAGAGCTGCGCTATCGTTTTCTGGCTGAGCAGGCTGAGAAGGAGGCCATCAATGTGGTCGCCACCGGCCACACCGCCGACGACCAGGCAGAGACGGTGCTCATGCACCTCGTGCGTGGCAGCGGTCTGACCGGCCTGGCGGGCATGAGGCCCTCCTCCCCCTGGCCCCTTCCCGGCCGCGAGGGCCTGCTCCTGGTTCGTCCCCTGCTGGAGGTTAGCCGAGGCGACACGGAGCGCTACTGTCAGGAGGAGGGGCTATCTCCGTGCCTGGATGTCACCAACCTCCTGCTGGCGCCCCTGCGCAACCGCATCCGCCACGAGTTACTGCCCTTGCTCCGCGGCTACAACCCCAAGATCGAGGGCGCCCTCCTCCGTCTCGCTGCCGCCACCTCCAGCGATCTAGCCTACCTGGACGAGACGGCCGGAGTCTTCTGGCATGCCCTCGCCGTCAAAGACAAACGCAGCGTGAGCTTTCGTCGCTCGGAGCTGACGGCCCTGTCGCCGGCCATAAGAAACCGCCTGTTGCAGGCCGCCTGTCAGCAGCTTCTGACCGACGCCCACCAGATCGAGGCCGTTCACATTCGCTCCATGGTCGAGGCCTTGGCCAAACCGGCGGCCAGCCGCCTCTCTCTTCCCGGCGGCCTGGCCTTCGCTGTCGATGGTGAGGCCGTGCGACTAACCCGCGGCCGGCAGGCGGCTGCCAAGGCCAAGCCCATCCCCGAGACGTCGCTGGCCGTACCTGGCCGCACGACCGTGGCTGGCTGGCTGATCGAGGCGGAGACCCTGCCCGGCCAGAGCGCAGAGATCGGCTCAGATCCCTACGAAGCCTTCCTCGATCACCAGGCGGTGGGTGGCCAGCTAACGGTGCGTAGTCGCCGTCGCGGCGACCGCTTTCGGCCGCTCGGCCTGGGCGGCGAGAAGAAGCTCCAGGACTATCTGGTGGACGCTAAAGTCTCCAGAGATGAGCGAGACGTGGTGCCCCTCGCGTGTGCCTCCTGGGGCATCGCCTGGGTAGTCGGTCACTGCATCGACGAGCGGGCCAGGGTGCGGGAGGATACGCGAACGGTCCTCCACCTGAAGTCTCGTCGGCACGGTATCAAAGACAGTTGACGGGCAGTACGCAGACCTTGACAGGTGGTTCTCAACTGGTATATATTGAAGGATAGTTCAAGGTTCATTAACAGGCTACGACGCGCCCGCGCTGTCAGCGCGTATTGACAAGCGCGGGTTGTTGTCGTATTGTGTGTTTTTGGCGAACCGGCACCTTAACAACTGAATAGCGGAAGGAAAAGTGTGGGCTCTTACGTTTGATTTCGATCCCGCGTAAGTGGGGTTGAAATACCTGATGAGGGTTTGATCCTGGCTCAGGACGAACGCTGGCGGCGTGCCTTACGCATGCAAGTCGAGCGAGGTACAGGGCTTCGGCTCTGTACCTAGCGGCGAACGGCTGAGTAACACGTAAGTAACCTGCCCTCCAGTGGGGGATAACCCCTCGAAAGAGGTGCTAATACCGCATGCGTTCCCGGAGGGAAGTTCTCCGGGAGGAAAGCCTTCGGGCGCTGGAGGAGGGGCTTGCGGCCTATCAGGTAGTTGGTGGGGTAACGGCCTACCAAGCCTGCGACGGGTAGCTGGTCTGAGAGGATGATCAGCCAGACGGGGACTGAGACACGGCCCCGACTCCTACGGGAGGCAGCAGCGAGGAATCTTGCGCAATGGGCGAAAGCCTGACGCAGCAACGCCGCGTGGGGGAAGAAGGCTTTCGAGTCGTAAACCCCTTTTGCAGGGGAAGAAGATCTGACGGTACCCTGCGAATAAGCCACGGCTAACTACGTGCCAGCAGCCGCGGTAATACGTAGGTGGCAAGCGTTGTCCGGATTTATTGGGCGTAAAGGGCGCGTAGGCGGTCCATTAAGTTCGGGGTGAAATCTCCCGGCTTAACTGGGAGCGGTCCCCGGATACTGATGGACTAGAGGGGGGTAGAGGAAGGCGGAATTCCCGGTGTAGCGGTGAAATGCGTAGATACCGGGAGGAACACCGGTGGCGAAGGCGGCTTTCTGGGCCTACCCTGACGCTGAGGCGCGAAAGCGTGGGGAGCAAACCGGATTAGATACCCGGGTAGTCCACGCCCTAAACGTTGGACACTAGGTGTGGGGGGTATCGACCCCCCCTGTGCCGCAGCTAACGCTTTAAGTGTCCCGCCTGGGAAGTACGGCCGCAAGGCTAAAACTCAAAGGAATTGACGGGGGCCCGCACAAGCGGCGGAGCGTGTGGTTTAATTCGATGCAACGCGAAGAACCTTACCAGGGTTTGACATGCCGGAAGTAGAAACCCGAAAGGGCGACGACCTGTAAAGTCCGGGAACCGGCACAGGTGCTGCATGGCTGTCGTCAGCTCGTGCCGTGAGGTGTTGGGTTAAGTCCCGCAACGAGCGCAACCCCTGTTGCCAGTTAAATCTCTCTGGCGAGACCGCTGCGCTTAACGCAGAGGAAGGCGGGGATGACGTCAAGTCAGCATGGCCCTTACGCCCTGGGCTACACACACGCTACAATGGACGGTACAATGGGTCGCCAAGGCGCGAGCCGGAGCTAATCCTTTAAAGCCGTCCTCAGTTCAGATTGCAGGCTGCAACTCGCCTGCATGAAGGCGGAGTCGCTAGTAACTGCCGGTCAGCACACGGCGGTGAATACGTTCCCGGGCCTTGTACACACCGCCTGTCACGTCATGGAAGCTGGCAGCACCTAAAGTCGCTGGGCTAACCCTTCGGGGATGCAGGCGCCTAGGGTGAGGTCGGTAACTGGGACGAAGTCATAACAAGGTAGCCGTACGGGAACGTGCGGCTGGATCACCTCCTTTCTAGGGAGATAAGACGTCTCCTAGGTCGATCGATGTGCCCTTTTGGGCCATCGCTAAATCGGTCCACCTTTTCCTTTCGCTATTCAGAGGTTAAGGGGCCATTAGCTCAGCTGGTTAGAGCGCGGTCCTGATAAGACCGAGGTCCCTGGTTCGAGTCCAGGATGGCCCACCAAAGTGGGTCGTTGGTAGGGGCCGTAGCTCAACTGGGAGAGCGCCGCCTTTGCACGGCGGAGGTCGGGGGTTCGAATCCCCCCGGCTCCACCAGCCAGGGCGGCTGGCCAGAAAAGGGGTTTTGAAAAATCCGCCAAACCTTGACAACAACTAAATAGACAGTAGACTAGGGCTGATGCACACAGAGCGGTCGGCGTTGAGCATCAAGCCGACCGTTTTGCGTGACACAACAGCCCGGGTGGCGATGCCACCCAAAAGCACCTTAACAAAAGAACAGAGAGCACCTTCGAGAACCCCTTGTGACAGGAGTGAGGGGTCGGTCAAGATGTTAAGGGCGCGTGGTGGATGCCTAGGCATTGGGGGCCGATGAAGGGCGCGGCAAGGCTGCGAAAAGCCTCGGTAAGCTGTCGTGCCAGCTAAGCCGGGGATACCCGAATGGGGCAACCCGGTCCGCAGGCAATGGCGGATCACTCCGACTTTTAGTCGGAGGGGGAACCGGGGGAACTGAAACATCTAAGTACCCCGAGGAAAAGAGATTATTCCCTTAGTAGCGGCGAGCGAACGGGGAAAAGCCCAAACCCCAGGGGAAATAACGGCCCACAGGCTTCTATGCCTCTGGGGGGTTGTAAGGCAGCGATGGGGGGCTCTGTGGGGCCCCCAGGGAGTTACAAAACTTACCCCTAGCCGAAGGACCCTGGAAGGGGCCACCGTAGAGGGCGAACGTCCCGTAGGCGAAAGGGGATGAGTCTCCCGGGTCGTTGACCTTGAGTACCACGGGACACGAGAAATCCTGTGGGAACCAGGGGGGACCACCCTCCAAGGCTAAATACCCCCAGTGACCGATAGTGAACCAGTACCGTGAGGGAAAGGTGAAAAGCACCCCGGAAGGGGAGTGAAAAGTTCCTGAAACCACGTGCTCACAAGCCGTCGGAGCCTTGGCTTCGGCCAGGGTAACGGCGTGCCTATTGAAGAATGAGCCGGCGAGTAAGTCTTGGTGGCTTGGTTAAGCAAGGTAACTTGCGGAGCCGTAGCGAAAGCGAGTCTGAATAGGGCGTACATTTGGTCGCCAGGATTTGACCCGAAACCGGGTGAGCTACCCATGGCCAGGGTGAAGCGGGGTTAAGTCCTCGTGAAGGCCCGAACCATTTAGGGTTGCAAACCTACTGGATGAGCTGTGGGTAGAGGTGATATGCCAAGCGAACCCGGAGATAGCTGGTTCTCCCCGAAATGCATTGAGGTGCAGCCTCAGGGAACTGTCCTGGAGGTAGGGCACTGGATGGGCTAGGGGGCAAAACGCTTACCAAACTCAACCAAACCACGAATGCCAGGACATCGACCCCTGGGAGTGAGACCGTGGGGGCTAAGCTTCACGGTCGAGAGGGAAACAGCCCAGACCACCGGCTAAGGTCCCTAAGTTTGCGGGCTAAGTGGAGAAGGATGTGGGGCGGCCCAGACAGCCAGGAGGTTGGCTCAGAAGCAGCCACCCTTTAAAGAGTGCGTAACAGCTCACTGGTCGATGCTGGCTCGCGCCGAAAATGTAACGGGGCTCAAGCCCGCCACCGAAGCCGTGGGATGCATCCCCTTGGGGATGCATCGGTAGGGGAGCGTTCCGTCCAGCGGCTGAAGTCGCGTCGTAAGGCAGCGATGGAGCGGACGGAAGTGAGAATGCCGGCATGAGTAGCGTCAGGTGGGGGAGGATCCCACCCACCGAAAGCCTAAGGTTTCCTACGCAAGGTTCATCCGCGTAGGGTTAGTCGGGCCTAAGCCTAAGGGTAATACCCGATGGCGATGGACAGCCGGTTATTATTCCGGCACCACCGCCCGATGCGTTTGAGGCCGAGGGGTGACCCAGGAGGGTAGGTTGAGCGCGCCAACTGGACACGGCGCGTCCCTGACCCGTAGGCGTCTGGGGAGAGGTAAATCCCTCCCCAGGTTAAGCGGAGGGGCCGGGGGGAGTAGAGACTTCGGTCAAAGCGACTCGGCTGAGCCCACGCTGGCCAGAAAAGCCTCGCGGCCGAGCTAGGGCGGTGCCCGTACCGCAAACCGACACTGGTAGGCTGGGGTAAGCGCCCTAAGGTGGACGAGTGATCCCTCGTTAAGGAACTCGGCAAATTGACCCCGTAACTTCGGGAGAAGGGGTGCCCCTGAGAGTGAAGGAGCTTGCATCCTGAGCATCTCGGGGGCCGCAGATAACAGGCCCGGACGACTGTTTAACAAAAACACAGGTCTCTGCTAAGGGGAAACCCTAAGTATAGGGGCTGACACCTGCCCAGTGCCGGAAGGTTAAGGGGCGGAGTCACGCCCCGCTTCGGCGGGGAATAAGCTCCAAACCGAAGCCCCGGTGAACGGCGGCCGTAACTATAACGGTCCTAAGGTAGCGAAATTCCTTGTCGGGTAAGTTCCGACCCGCACGAAAGGTGTCACGAGCTGGGCACTGTCTCAACGAGGGGCTCGGCGAAATTGCAATGCCCGTGAAGATGCGGGCTACCCGCCACAGGACAAAAAGACCCCGTGGAGCTTTACTGCAGCTTGGTGTTGGAGGCGGGCTAATGATGCGTAGGATAGGTGGGAGGCTATGAAATCGTCCTTTCGGGGGCGGTGGAGCCAACCTTGAAATACCACTCTTCCTTCGTTTACCTCCTAACCCGACCAACGTGTCGGGGACAGCGCCTGGTGGGCAGTTTGACTGGGGCGGTCGCCTCCCAAAAAGTAACGGAGGCGTCCAAAGGTTCCCTCAGGGTGGATGGAAATCACCCGTGGAGTGCATTGGTATAAGGGAGCTTGACTGTGAGGCCAACAAGCCAAGCAGGGGCGAAAGCCGGGCAAAGTGATCCTACGGTACCGTGTGGAAGGGCCGTGGCTTAACGGATAAAAGCTACCCCGGGGATAACAGGCTTATCTGGCCCAAGAGTTCCTATCGACGGCCAGGTTTGGCACCTCGATGTCGGCTCGTCGCATCCTGGGGCTGAAGTAGGTCCCAAGGGTTGGGCTGTTCGCCCATTAAAGCGGCACGCGAGCTGGGTTCAGAACGTCGTGAGACAGTTTGGTCTCTATCCGTGGTGGGCGCAGGAGGCTTGCGGGGGGCTGCCCCTAGTACGAGAGGACCGGGGTGGACAGACCGCTGGTGTGTGGGTTGTCGTGCCAACGGCACTGCCCAGTAGCCATGTCTGGCAGGGATAAGCGCTGAAAGCATCTAAGCGCGAAGCCCTCCCCAAGATAAGGCCTCCCACTCCCCGACTTGTCGGGGAGGTAAGGCCGCGGGAAGACTACCCGCTATATAGGCGGCAGGTGCAAGGGGAGCGATCCCTTCAGCTGAGCCGTACTAATGGCCGAGGGCTTGACCGCCCTCTCACCCCTGCCATAAGAGGCTCTCAAGGTGACATAACTCTGTTCTTTCCTTTCGGTAATCAACGCGGGATGGAGCAGTGGCAGCTCGTCGGGCTCATAACCCGAAGGTCGGGGGTTCGAATCCCTCTCCCGCTACCAAGGCAATAAACGTTGCGGGTCGAGATCAAACAGTCGCGGCCCGCAACGGTTGCATACCGACCTGCTGAAGTACGGTTCCTGGTGGCTAGAGCGAGGTGGAAACACCCGTTCCCATCCCGAACACGGAAGTGAAACGCCTCAGCGCTGACGATACTTGGGGGGCAACCCCCTGTGGAAAATAGGCCGCTGCCAGGGACCTTCCCAGAGCCCCCCGCAAAGGGGGCTCTTTCCTTTTCCCCAAATTTTCCCCTATACTTAAGTCTAAGCTATGCTATAATGAGATACACGAGAAGCGGCTGCCAGGCTAGCTCTCAATTAGCACGGAGGTATTCCAAACTTGGTCACTGACCCGCATCATCCTGTCGGTAGCCCCCCCGCCGAGGCGGGCAACAAGCCCGCCGAGAACATGGAGGACCTGCTAGGGGACGAAGCCCTTGGGCATCCCCAGCTGCGGCGGGGCGACATTATCGAAGGGGTGGTCGTGGGTACCGACCGCGACGGCATCCTGGTCGACATCGGCGCGAAGTCCGAAGGCGTCATCCCTCCCCATGAGATGCAATCCCTACGCCCCGAGGGTGCCGCAGCCCTTGAGACCGGGGACAAGGTTCTCGTCTCCGTCCTTCAGCCGGAAACCCTCGAGGGCCAGATCATCGTCTCTCTCGATAGGGCCCGCGGCGAGAAGGGCTGGCGTCTCCTCCAGCAATACTACGAGGAGGGCACAACCTTCGAAGGTGAAGTGACCGGCTTCAACAAGGGCGGCCTCCTGGTGGACGTGGAAGGCGTTCATGCTTTCGTACCTCTCTCCCAGTTGGCGGGCGCCCGCTTTGCTCGCCCCTCCGACGAGGCGGGCGAGAAGGGTTTGGCCTCTTGGGTGGGCAAGACCCTTCGCATCAAGGTCATCGAGATCAACCGCCGTCGCAACCGAGTCATTCTCTCGGAGCGAGCGGCCATGCAGGAGTGGCGGGCCGAGCAAAAGGAGCGCCTCCTGACCGAGCTGCGAGAGGGCGAGATCCAGCGCGGCAAGATCACCAGCATCCGCGAGTTCGGCATCTTCGTCGATCTGGGTGGCGCTGATGGTCTCGTTCATCTCTCAGAGCTCTCCTGGGACAGAGGCAAATCGCCCGATGAGATGTTCCAGGTGGGTGAGGAAGTAGATGTCTACATCTTGAAGGTGGACCAGGAGAACAAGAAGATCGCCCTTAGCCTGCGGCGGGCCCAGCCCGAGCAGTGGGAAGGACTTATCGACAAGTATGAGGTGGGGCAGATCGTCACCGGCCAGGTGACCAAGCTCGCGCCCTTTGGCGCCTTCGCCCGAATCGAAGGCCCCTTGGAGGGCCTGATCCACATATCGGAACTGGTGGATCGGCGTGTGGCTCATCCCCAAGAGGTGGTCAAGGAAGGCGAAACCCTGCCCCTGAAGATCGTCCGCATCGAGCGTCACCGCCATCGCCTGGGCCTGAGCCTCAAGCAGGCGCGGTCCCAGGCGGAGGAAATGGGATACACCTTCGATGAGGACGGTAGCCTCCTCGCCCTGCCTGGACAGGAGCCGGCGCAGCGTCCCCAGGAGGAAATGGCTGCTGCGCTGGATGAGGAGTCGGCGGCTGCTCTGGGAGCTCAGTTGACCCCCGAGATGCGAGAGCAGCTCGTGGCAGGGATCGCTGAGGAGCCGCTGGCTGAGGAGAGCGAGGAAGCCCCCGAGGAGCCGGTGGCTGAGGAGAGCGAGGAAGCCCCCGAGGAGCCGGTGGCTGAGGAGAGCGAGGAAGCTCCCGAGGAGCCGGTGGCCGAGGAGAGCGAGGAAGCCCCCGAAGAGCCGGTGGCTGAGGAGAGCGAGGAAGCCCCCGAGGAGCCGGCGGCTGAGGAGAGCGAGGAAGCCCCCGAGGAGCCGGTGGCTGAGGAGAGCGAAGAGGCTCCTGAGGAGCCGGTGGCTGAGGAGAGCGAGGAAGCCCCCGAGGAGCCGGTGGCTGAGGAGAGCGAGGAAGCCCCCGAGGAGCCGGTGGCCGAGGAGAGCGAGGAAGCCCCCGAGGAGCCAGAGGCTGAAGAGACCAAGGAAGCCCCTGAGGAGGCAGAGGATGCTCCTTCAGGGGAGGCAGTGCCTGAAGAAGCGTCAGAGGAGAAAGAGTAAGGGAAGCCAGCCTGTCGTGGCAGACAGGGAGGCCGAGACATGGCAGACAGATTCGACAAGTTCACCGAGCGGGCGCGCCGCGTCCTGACCCTGGCCCAAGAGGAGGCTCTGCGCTTCAACCATAACTACATCGGCACAGAGCACCTACTCCTGGGCTTGGTCAGAGAGGGCGAGGGCGTAGCCGCTAAGGTGTTGGCCAACCTAGGCGTCGAGCTGAACAAAGTACGCTCTGCCGTGGAATTCATCATCGGCCGCGGCGACCGTCCTGTCACCGGCGAGATCGGCCTTACCCCACGGGCCAAGAAGGTTATCGAATTGGCGGTGGACGAGGCCCGCCGCCTCGGTCACCACTACATCGGCACCGAGCACCTGCTGCTGGGCCTCGTGCGCGAAGGCGAAGGCATCGCCGCTGGCGTGCTGGAGAGCCTCGGGGTCAGCCTGGAGAAAGTGCGGGCCGAAGTCGTTCGTATCCTTTCTCAGAGCATGCCCCAGACGGCGCCCGGCGGGCGCAGCGTCAGTCGTACCCCCACCGTCGACCAGTTGGGTATGGACCTCACTGCCGCTGCTCGTGCTGGCAAGCTCGACCCCGTCATCGGCCGCGAGCGGGAGATAGAGCGGGTCATTCAAATCCTGTCCCGCCGCACCAAGAACAACCCGGTGCTCATCGGCGAGGCCGGTGTCGGCAAGACGGCCATTGTCGAGGCTTTGGCTCAGCGCATCGCCAAGTCCGAGGTGCCCGACATGCTCCAGGAGCGTCGCCTGGTCACGCTCGACATAGGCTCTCTGGTGGCTGGCACCAAGTATCGGGGTGAGTTCGAGGAGCGCCTGAAGAAGGTCATCGAAGAGTTGAAGAGCGCCGGCAACTGCATCCTGTTCATCGATGAGATGCACATGCTGGTGGGCGCTGGCGCAGCCGAAGGCGCGGTCGATGCCGCCAATATTCTCAAGCCGTCCCTTTCCCGTGGCGAGCTGCAGTGCATCGGCGCTACTACCCTGGACGATTACCGCAAGCACATCGAGAAAGACGCTGCCCTGGAGCGGCGCTTCCAGCCCATTCTGGTGGAAGAGCCCTCCGTGGAAGAGACCATTAACATCCTGCGAGGCATCAAGGAGCGCTACGAGGAACACCACGGCCTCGTCATCAGTGACGAGGGCGTGAAGGCGGCAGGCGAGCTGGCAGCTCGCTACGTCCCTGATCGCTTCCTGCCTGACAAGGCCATCGACCTGGTGGACGAGGCAGCCTCCCGCGTGCGCATCAAGCGCTCCTACGCTCCGCCCTCCCTTCAGGAGGCACTACGTGGGCTGGAGAGCCTCCGCAAGGAGAAAGAGACCGCTATCAGTTCCCAGCAATATGATTTCGCTGCCGAACTCCGCGAGCGTGAGGTAGAGCTCCAGGAGAAGATCGAGGGCATGGCTCGCGGCTGGCAGACTGAGCGAGATGAGACCAAGCCTGTGGTTACTGATGAAGACATCTGCGAAGTCGTGAGCATGTGGACGGGCATCCCCGTGACCCGCATTGCCAGCGAGGAGTCGCAACGATTGCTGGAGATGGAGGATGTCCTTCATGAACGGGTGGTTGGTCAGGACGAGGCCATCCACATCGTGTCCAAGGCCGTACGACGGGCGCGCGCTGGCCTTAAGGACCCTAAGCGGCCCATCGGCGTGTTCATGTTCCTCGGCCCTACAGGCGTCGGCAAGACCCACCTCGGCCGAGTGCTCGCCGAGTTCATGTTCGGCAGCGAGGACTTGATGATTAAGCTGGACATGTCCGAGTTCATGGAGCGCCACAACATCTCGCGCCTCATCGGCGCGCCGCCGGGCTATGTTGGCTACGACGACGCTGGCCAGCTCACCGACACGGTACGCCGAAAGTCCTACTGCCTCATCCTTTTGGACGAGATCGAGAAGGCACATCCCGAGGTCTTCAATATGCTCCTCCAGATCTTCGACGATGGTCACCTGACCGATGCCAAGGGGAGACGGGTGGACTTCCGCAACACCATCATCATCATGACCAGCAACGTCGGCTCTGACCTCATCCGCAAGGAGTCAGCACTGGGCTTCTCCACCAAGACGGATGAGGCCAAGACCTTGGAAGAGCAGCATCGGAAGATGAAGGACAAGGTCCTCATGGCCATGAAGAACGTCTTCCGACCGGAGTTCGTGAACCGCGTCGACGCCACCGTGGTCTTCCACGCCCTCTCTCGCGGGGACATCCGCAAGATCGTGGAGCTCGAGATACGAGAGGTCGAGAACCAGCTCACTCTCAAGGGCATCACCCTGGACATGACTGACGCTGCCAAGGATTTCATCGGCGACAAGGGCTTTGACCCGGTCTTCGGCGCTCGCCCCCTGCGGCGCGTCATCCAGAACGAGGTGGAGGACCGCCTGTCGGAGGCTCTGCTCGAAGGACGCTTCCAGTCCGGCGACACCGTCCGCATCGACGTCCAGAACGAGGAGATCATCCTCATCAACATGTCGGAGCCAGCCCTGACCTAAGGGCTATTCGCCAAGAACGAACGACAGGGGGAAGTTGGGAACAGCTTCCCTCTTTGCTATAATGGCCCAAACCCGATGACAAGGGCGATGTGAGTACCCTCAGCCTCGGCGCGGCCACAGCGCGGCCCCGAATGGGTCTTGTGCCCTTCGTGGCTATTCCTGCCATCTTCCCCCTTGGTGGCCGATTTCTTTGGCGATCAGGACTTCGTTTCACCTACGAGGGTCCGTCAGATGACTAACGTCCGAAAGTCCCGAACGGTCTTCATCTGTCAGGAGTGTGGGCACGAGAGCCCCAAATGGCTGGGCCGTTGCCCCGAATGCCAGACCTGGAACAGCTTCATGGAGGGGGTTGAGCGCCAGGGCGCAGGCGTGGCGCCGGTAGCGGCTCCTGTCGAGATATGCGAGCTGGCGGACGAGGAGCTGGCCCGCCTGGTCATCGACCTGCCGGAGTTCAATCGTGTCCTCGGAGGCGGCATCGTCCCCGGCTCGCTGATCCTGGTGGGCGGTGACCCCGGCATCGGCAAGTCGACGCTCATGCTGCAGGCAGCCGTCTTGGCGGCGAGAGACCAGCGGCGGGTGCTTTACATCTCCGCCGAGGAGTCGGCCCAGCAGCTTAAGATGCGCGCCCGGCGGCTCACCGCAGCCGGCGAGGGCGTCTTCCTCCTCAGCGAGACCAACCTGGATGGCGCCCTCCAAGAGGCCGACTCCCTCCATCTCTCCCTCATGGTGGTCGATTCCATCCAGACCGTCTACACAGCGGCGGCGCCTTCCCCGCCCGGCAGCATCGGCCAGCTACGTGAGTGCACGATGCGCCTCATGAACTGGGCCAAGAGCGGGGGCGTGCCCACCTGCATCGTCGGCCACGTCACCAAAGAGGGTGACATCGCTGGGCCGCGCCTCTTGGAGCACATCGTCGACGTGGTGCTCTACCTGGAGGGCGAGCGCTTCAGCAGCTATCGCCTGCTGCGTGGCGTGAAGAACCGCTTCGGCTCCACCAACGAGGTCGGCGTCTTCGAGATGACCGGCGAGGGCCTGATAGGCGTTGAGAACCCCTCCGAGGTCTTCTTGGCCGAGCGTGCCGAGGAGGCCGTGGGCTCGGTGGTGGTGCCCAACCTGAAGGGCAGCCGCCCTCTCCTGGTGGAGGTGCAGGCTCTCACCAGCCCCACTATGCTTGCCACCCCCCGTCGTACCGCTAACGGCCTCGACTTCAATCGTCTGGTGTTGGTCTGCGCCGTCCTCACCAAGCGGGCGGGCCTGGCCCTGGGTGGCCAGGATATCATCGCCAACGTGGTGGGAGGCCTGCGGGTGCACGAGCCGGCGGCCGATCTGGGCCTCGCCCTGGCCATCGCCTCTAGCTATCGCGACGCTGCCCTGCCCCGCGACCTGGTGGCCATCGGCGAGGTGGGTCTTTCGGGGGAACTGCGCTCCGTCAGCCAGATGGAGCGCCGCCTGGCCGAGGCCGAGCGCCTGGGCTTCGCCCGCTGTCTGCTGCCTCAGGCGGCCGTGCGCCGAGGCGCGTCGGCCAGCGGCATGCAGCTTCTTCCCGCCGCCAGCCTGCGCGAGGCCATCCGCTTGGCCTTCGCCTAGAGCCTCCGGAAGCCTGTCCGCTGCCTCACCTGTTCCCTTGCCTACTCTTGTGCCCGCGAGTAGGATGGGGACGGCGCAAGTTGAACGCGAACAGCGACTATGGAGGCAACACAATGAAGCCAGCGAGCGCGGCGATGGCCCTTCTCTTTGCCATCTGCCTGGCGATGCTAAGCGCCTGCGGTGGCGATGGGGAGGGCGACCTAACTCCAACACCTACGTCCATGCCCATCACCCTTTATGAGAGCACGGAGCACGGCTTTTCCATCGAATATCCTGACGGGTGGATCGAGAGCACACAGGGGGCAGGGACGTATTTCTCTGTCGAGTTCAGAGAGCCTGAAGGACGTCTCGCCGTGGACGTGTCCGTGCAATACAAGACCGAAGAGGTCACCCTGGCCGATGCTGTATCAGAGGGCAAGGCATATATGGAAGGCATGCCCCAGTTCGAGCTGATCTCGGAGGGCGACGTTACCATAGGCGAAGACACCCCCGGCTATGAAATGGTGGGCGAAGGAGACATCGGGGCCGGGAAAGTCGAGAAATTTAGGTACGTCATGTTGGTGCGGGATAAGCAGAGCTTCTGGGTTGGAGTGAGGGGAGAGCCTGCCGTTCTTGACCAGCAGGAAGAGCTAGTAGGTGCCGTAATCGATAGCTTCAGGTTGCTGCCAACCTATACCTATGTTCCCCCAACTCCCGGGTCGGGGGGCACCTACACGAGCGCTGAGCATGGCTTCTCCATAAGCTACCCCGCTGGATGGATGGAGACTTCCACAAGTCGTCCCGAGGAAGTCGTCGCTCTCGCATCTGCGGAGGGACTCCCCAGTGTCAGTGTTGCTGTGCAGTCAGTGGGGGAGGGAACCACCCTTGCTGACTATGGACCACAGCTAAGCCAGGGGCTGGGTCAATACTGGGGTGACTACGAGTCGGCTTCCGAAGGTGAGATAACGCTGGACGATGGAACCCTAGCCTACGAGGTCGTGTTCAGCGGCACGATGGAGGGCTACGCTCTCAAAAGCAAGTATGTGGTTGTGATTCAGGGAACTCAGTCTTTCTGGGTCATGGGCGTCAGCATGCCTGCCACTTTTGAGCAAGATGAGGCAGCCCTGGACGAGGTGATTCACAGCTTCCATCTGGAGTAGTCTGCCTCTGAGGAATCAGCCTTCGCGCAGCAAGAAGCGGAAGAAGCATCTCATAGAGGAAACCATTCTGCCCGGTATTGTAGCAGCGGCATGCAGCTTCTTCCCGCCGCCAGCCTGCGCGAGGCCATCCGCTTGGCCTTCGCCTGAAGCACTTAGGCCGCTCGTGCCGGCGCTCTCTTGCTTCTGTGGACTCTTCGGCGTGAGCGTGGTGTGCGCTGCCCATGCCGCGCTGCCTCGCTATCTGACGGCTCCACTAAGAGGGCGGCCAACGCTTCGGCTTCAGAGTTTGTGCACCTTTCGGGCTGACACAACTGTCCGTCTGCAATCTGCTGAAAGAGCCGCAGGTAGTCGAGGAGAAGCCGTGGCATCAGGAACCTTTGTCGTACGCTCTCTCTGGCAGCGACGCCCATCACCTTCGCCCGCTCCGGGTGATCGAGCAGGTCAACGATTCTCTTCGCGCACTCGACGGCGTTGCTCACAAGGTAGCCGTTGACCCCGTCTTCGATCTGCACCCGAATGCCCCCACAGTCGCCGCCGATGACCGGCTTTCCCTTCCACATTGCTTCCGTCACCGTCAGCCCGAAACCCTCCCGTATGGATTTCTGGACGACGACATCGGAAGCCGTTTGGAAAGCGTTGACGTTGGTGTCGTCACCCCCGACCTCGGGCTGGGGGTAGATGTGGATGTCGGGCTCGTCGCCCGCGTAAGAGGACACCGATCGCCATACTTCCGCGCCTTCGGGGTCATCCACGGCGGTGAGGGCGCCAACAAGGGCTAGTTGCAGCCCCGTCACTCGTCTCTTCGCCAGCCGGTAGGCATCCACAACGCCCCACGGGTCCTTCCAGGGGTCGAAGCGCGACACTTGGGTCACCAGCGGCCGCTGGCAGTCGATCCCCAGGCAGGCGAGCCTAGCGCGGGCCTCCTCCAGAGGGAGGTGGCGATTCTTGGCCGTGAAAGGGTCGATGGCCGGAGGGAAGGCCACCGTGCGCTCCAGCGGCAGCCCGGCGGCGTACTCCGGCATGCTCACCAGACAGCGGGCGTAGTACTGGGTGAGGGGTAGCAGTCGAGCCTGGACATCCTCAGATGGCGCGGTGAGGTCGATGTGACAATGCCACACCGAGCGGGTGCCATTGCGCAGGAAGGCCGGGACTGCCATCACCTGGGGGTCGTGGGCCACCAAGATGTCCGCGGAACCGAAAGCTGTCTCTATAGCACTCGCCGCCCGTTCGTTGTGGAGCCAGTAACACTCGATGTCATCCCGGCAAAGCGAAGTCACCTTGCCTTGCAGGCCGTTATGGAGCCTCTTCGTGACCGTGAAGAATCCCTCGTCCGCCTCCAGCGCCCACCAGCTGGCGTCAATGCCCAAGCCTCGCATCATTGGAACCAGCGAGCGAAGGATCTCCGCGACGCCGCCGCCCCTTGGCGTCGCATTAGCGTGGACGACCCGCAGGCCTTTCAAAGATTGGGCCGCTGAGAGGATCTCCTGGCGTGCGTCCGCTTCAATGAGGCTTTCGTACCCGTCAAAGGGTGCCGAATCCACGTCAATGGTTCCCATCGTCTACCTCTTCCACCCAATGAAATTGGACTTCGGACGTTGCGCGATCCTGCGGGCACTCCACCCCTGTGTTCCGCGTCTCCTGGCGGGCGAGTGCCGCCATAGCGGTTGGAGCTGGACTCGCGCGAGCGAAGGCTGCATCGGCCTGCTATCGCAACGGTAGCCCGTTAGAACCCTGGTCGCCCAAGGGCTTCGGCAAGCCGTTCCATTGGAGTCGCCATTTCGCTCTCCTGCTACGCTCCAGCGATGGAGCGTTTGCTGCTCTCTTCCGCTTCGATTCTCAGAGGCACGGGACATACAGTCTACGTCGGGGACTACCCAACTTTCGCTTATGGGTCGTCAGCCACCTTGGGAATCTGTACAAGCCCACGAGGCTTCATCCCTGCGTCCCGCTCCTGGCGAGCGAGTCGCCGCTTGAGGCGGAGCCGGACAAAAGAAAAAGACCCCACAACCACGCATGAGGCCTTTCCAGCGCCTATGGGCTTAGCTAGACGGTTAGGGCTGAAAGGCTTGCCCTGCTCGTCTCTACGAGCTTCACCGAATGCTGGTTCGCCCGCTCCCCCCCCGAGAGGAATTCGGCGACTAGATCTCTATGCCATTCTCATCATACAAACGTATGGGATTGCAGCAGGGTTAGCGGAGTGTGCCGGAATTCTATCGCAAATCATTGGCCCCCCTTCGACGAGGCCCTACTACATCGAGCCTCTCTTCCTTCGGAGCTCGAGCCAGAAGGGCCCACCGAGCCCAAACCGGAGGAGCCAGCTCCCGCGCCCGAGGCCGCGGTCGTCCCCGCCGCGGCTCACTCCTTGGTGTGGGCTATCCGCTGGCCCGTCAGCCACTGGCGTAGACGGAGGTAGAGCCGCGGGAAGCGCTGGCGCACGAAAGCCTTCGCCCCCGCCTGGAAGTCCATCCACCCTTCGCCAATTCGAGTCAGCGGACCGTACGGCAGAAACGGGAAGAGGAAAACCCGGTCCAGCATCATCTCCAGCGGCCGCCTCAGCAGTCGCGGAAGGCGACGGGCCAGCTTGTACGCATCCACGAAGAGCTTGAAATAGGCCCGCACGAACAGCACTTGCTTGGGACGGAACCCCGGGTTGTCGACGATGACCTCCGTCTCGTAGTCGGGTTCTTCGGCCACAAGGCCCGCCTCCACAGCGACGCGATGCAATTCGATCCGCGGATAGGGCGTGAAGATCGGGTTAAACACTCGGTTTGGGGCCACGACGGCGTTTAGCTTGATCGTCTCCAGGGCCATCGACATCGTCTCAAACGGCAGGCCGATCATGCTGTAGGCGCCGGTGGCGATGTCATATTTCTTGCAGAGGCGGAATGCCTCGATTATTTGCTCATCGGTCATGCTGCCCCGCTTCAGGATCCTGCGCCGCATCTCCTGGTTGCCGGACTCCAGCCCGAAGTGGAGCTCGTAGCAGCCAGCATCGCGGAGCAGGGAGGTGGCGTGCTCGGTGAGCAGGCCCGGCCGGTGCTGCGCGAGGAAAGGCAGACCTATCTCCCGCTTGTACATCGGCAGGAACTCCTCCAGCCATTTCTCGTCAGGGTGGAGGATGTCGTCCATGAAGTTGACGTAACGCATCTGGGGATAGGCACTCCGCAGCGCTTTGAGGTAGCCGATGGCGCTGGCGGGGCTGCGCGTTCTGGCAAAGAACTTGCGGTTGGGGTAGAGAGCCCGGATCTGGCGATTGCAGCAATAGGCGCAGTTATAAGGGCAGCCGCGGCTGATCCTGGCCAGGGCGGTGTACGTCTGGGACGACACCAGGCGACGGAAATCGAACAGCTCGAAATGCGGGTACGGAAGCTCATCGAGGTCCTCGATGAACGGCCCGGTGGGATTGGCGACGACGCCGTTGTCGGTCTTGAGGTGCAGGCTCTGGATCGTGGTGATGTCCTCGCCGCGCTGCAGTCGGTCGCACAGCTCTACCATCGGACGCTCGCCTTCGCCGAGGCAGACGATGTCGAACCCGCCCGCCAGCGTCTGCTCCGGCATCATCATGGCGTGCACGCCGCCGGCGACGATCGAGGGGACACCTGCCTCCTTCGCCCAGCGAGCGTAGCGGGTGGTCATGGGGAAAATAGCGCTGCCAACGCTGAAGCCGGCGATGTCCGGCGCGTGACGCCGCACGGCTCTGACGAACGCGTCGCGCCCCACCGGATTCACCAGGTGATACAGAGCCGCCTCGTGGCCCGCCTGGCGCAGGCACGCAGCGATCGAGGCGATGCCTTCCTGGAACCAGCCGCCTGGGCTGCAGACAAGTTGGCCCTTGCGGTTCTTCTGCGCTGCGAGGTCGATGTAGATGAAAAGAACCTTCATCTCAGAACTCGATCTGTTTGTGGCGTAAGAGGATGCTCTCTAGCAGGCCCAGAGCCACGAATAACATCAGGATGGAGCTTCCTCCCTCGCTGATGAAGGGCAGGGGGATGCCCGTCACCGGCAGCAGGCGGATGTTCACTCCCACATTGATGAACACCTGGAAGAGGATCATGATCACGATGCCGGTGGCGATGAGGCGGCCGAACGGGTCGCGGGCCACGCTTGCCGTCCGCAGCCCCCGGAACAGCAGAAAGGCGAACAGCCCCAACAGCAGCAGCCCCCCCAACAGTCCCAGTTCTTCGCCCAGCACGCTGAAGATGTAGTCGTGACTGGGCGTTTGCAGGTAGTCGAGCTGCGTCTGCGTCCCCTCGGTCAGCCCCTTGCCGAAGATGCCGCCCGAGCCCACGCTGATCTCCGCCTGGATGATGTTGTAGCCGCCGCCCAGAGGGTCGAGGGCTGGATTGAGGAAAGTGGCGATGCGCTCTCGCTGGTAGTCGCCCATCAACGCCACCACCACGAAGGGAGTGGAGAGCACCAGGCTGGCTAGGAAGGCCATGATGTGCTGAGGGCGAACGCCGGCCACCGCCGCCATGCCCAGCCAGGCGGCACCGAAGATGATGGCCGTGCCCAGGTCGGGCTCAAGAAAGACCAGCGCTGTGGGCACCGCCACGATGACCAGGGAGCCCAGAAAGGTGCGCAGTTCTCCTATCTCTGTCTGGCGGTCGGCCAGGTACTTGGCCAGAACGATGATCACCAGTAGCTTCGCTACCTCCGAGGCCTGGATCGATACCCCCGCGAAGTTCAGCCATCGCTGGGCGCCATAGGTGGCGGTTCCCACCACCAGGACGCCCACCAGCAGGACCAGCGCCACAGCGTAGAGCGTGGGCGTTATCTGCCCCAGGAGGCGATAGTCTAGCCACGCCGCCAGCCCGATGACCACCAGGCCCATGGCGGCGAACATGAGGTGGCGCACCGCCGGATGGGATGGCCCCTGGATGCCCTCGGGATAGCTGGTAAGAGAGGCGCTATAGATCACGAGGGCGCCAAAACCGGTCAGGGCCAGGCCAACCAGCACGATCCACGGGTCGAGGTGCCGAACCGTGCGCCACTGGATCATCTAGGGCGCCTCCTGCTCGGCTACATAGCGCTGATTGAAGTAGTAGTCGAAGATGCGAGCGGCGGCGGGGGCGGAGTTCTGGCCACCGCCTCCTCGCTGCACGAACACCACCACCGCTATCTCGGGATCCTCATAGGGGGCGAAGCCCACGAACCAGCCATGCGTCTCGAAGCCTTCGCCCTCTCCTGGCACCCCGAACTCGGCTGTCCCTGTCTTGCCGGCTATCGCCAGTCCGGGCACCTGGGCGCTTTGGGCCACTCCTGTGCTCACCGATTGGCGCATCGCCTCCCGCACGACGGCCAGGTACTCTTGGTCCACCGGCAGTATTCGTCGCACCTCCTTGCCGAAGGTGGCCACCACGTGGTCGTGGGAGTCCCGAATCTCTTTCACCAACTGCGGTCGCAGCAACTCGCCACCGTTGGCGATGGCCACGATGGCGTCCAGCAGCTGAAGCGGCGTCACTGCCAGATAGCCCTGACCGATGCCGAAGTAGTAGGTGTCGCCTACGTACCACATCTCGTTGACGGTTCGCTCTTTCCACTTGGCGTCGGGCACCAGGCCAGCCGATTCCCCGGGCAGGCTCACACCCGTTGGCTCGCCCAGGCCGAAGGAGCGAGCGTAGCGGGCCAGCCTCTCCTCGCCCAAGCCCTGGAAGTCCTCGTCCTGCTTGCCGCCAGCCAGATAGTAGAAATAGACGTCGGACGACCAGGAGATGCCGCCGTAGAAGTCCAGCGTACCCAGGGGGGCCCAGTCTTGGAACACGTAGACGATGCTGGGGTCGTACTGGTTTGGGATGGTGATGTAGCCGTGGCTGACGATGGTCGTGCTGGGGGTCGCCACGCCCTCCTGGAGGGCGGCCAGGCCGGTGATTGGCTTGAAACTGCTGCCCGGCGGGTACATCTCGGCGATGGCGTGGTTCACCAGGGGCTTGGCTGGGTCGTTTAGCAGGACGTTAAGTTCCTCCTCGCCAAGGGTCTCCGAGAAGATATTGTTGTCGTAGGTGGGCAGCGACACCATCGCCAGGATCTCGCCCGTGTGGACGTCCATCACCACAGCCGCCGCGTTATCGGAGGCCCCCATGAACTCGCGCAGGACGTCGGTAGTCTTCTGCTGGAGCTCCAGGTCTATGGTCAGCACTATGTTCTGGCCGGGCTGGCTGGCCTGCGAGTCCAGAACGTCTTGCTGGCGACCGCCGGCGTCCACCTCTACCAGTTTCTTTCCTGGCTCTCCCCGCAGGATGTCCTCGTAGGCGAGTTCTATCCCCGTTTTGCCTAGTTGGTCGTTGAAGATGTAGCCGTCGTCTTTCGAGGCTGCGTATTCTTCGGCTGAGATGCGGCCCACATAGCCCAGAATGTGGGCTGTCAGCTCGCTATAGAGGTAGTTGCGTCGCGCCTCCACCTGAAGGTCGACACCAGGCAAGTGGGAGCTCAACTCCTTGAGCATCAGGGCCGTGTCCCTGTCCAGTTCATCCTTAATAACCAGCGCTTCGTAGGGGTCGCCATCCTCTCGTCTCTCCCTCACCAGTTTGGCTATCTCCTCGGCCGGCATGCCCAGCAGACTCTCCAGCTCGTCGAAAACGGCTGCCTCATCCTTCGTCGGCAGGTCAGCCGGCACGATAACCGCTGAGTAGCTGGCCACGTTTTCCACCAGCGGCTGCTCGCGGTCGTAGTTGCGGTCGTAGATGAGGCCGCGCATCGGCAGGACCTGTAGCTCCCGCAGGCGGTTGTTCTCGGCCCGGGCCTGGTAGTCATCGGCTTGGAAGACCTGCATTCGTACCAGTTGTATCGTCAGAATGCCGAACAGCAGCACGATAAGGATGTGGAGAAGGAGGAACTTGCGTCCGGGCGTGTGGGCGTCTTCCCTGCGTTTGGGCTTCTGCGAGCGCCAGCGCCGTTCACCACTGAAAAAATCCATCTCTCTCCCCTAGCCCGGCACGCGCATGCCTGGCCTCACCATCTCCGACAGCGTCGTTGCCCAACGTACGGGCAAGTAGACGATGGGTGTGATGAGGGCGTTGAACAGGGCCGCTGGCAGCAGGACCCGCAGCGGGCTTTGCAGCCAGGGCGGGCCATCGCCTACGGCGGTCAGCACAATCATGTATAGCACGTCATAAGAGAGCGATGCCGCAGCCACTACCGCCAGCGTGGGTACGAATTCGCTCTCCGTCGGCCACCGCTCACGCATGGCGGCCAGAGGCACGATAGGCAGAAGGGCGAGGGCGGAGGCGCCCACGGGATCACTGGTGATCAGGTCCTTAAAGATGCCGGCCAGAGGGATCAGGATCATCGTCTCTCTGGGTCCGCGCACCATCGCCCAGCACATCAGCAGCACCAGCAGGGGATTGGCTGTCACGCCCAGCAGGGGGAAGTAGGGAGCAGTCGCCACCTGAGCCAGGGCGACGAAGAGGATTAGCGGCACGAACAGAAGATACCTCATGGGCTCGTCAGATGGGTCGCTGTGAAGCTCGTCAGAACTAACACGTTCTCCAGGCGTGAAAGGTTGGCCGCGGGCTCGACCTCGGCCTTCTTGAAAACGTCCTGCGGGTCTCCCCGCACCGATAACACCTGCCCGATGAGCAGAGCCTGGGGGAAGGTGCCGCCCAGGCCCGACGTAGTCACTGCGTTGCCCGGCTCGACCTCCGCGTCCTGGGGTATAAGGTCCATGCTCAGCCCGCCGTGGAGGCTGCCGCTCACCACTCCCTGGGCGCGCGATTCCAGCACCATGGCGTTGACGTTGCTGTTCGAGTCGGTGATGAGGGTGACCCAGGCGAAGTCGTCCAGAACCTTCGATGCCACTCCCACCAGGCTTCCCCCTTCGCTCATCACCACCATCCCCTCGCTGATGCCGTCGTCGCTGCCGCAGTCGATGGCCAGACGCTCCTTCAGGTTGCTGGGGTCTCTGGCGATGACACGGGCCACCAGGAACTCGTCATCCGGTCGGCTCTCCTCAACCTCGGCCAGCGCCGCCATGTCGCCCGCTATGAGCTCGTCCTCCTTCAGACTGGCGATCTCGGCTGTCAGCTCTTCGATCTGCTGGCGCAACAGCCGATTCTCATCCTCCAGGTTCTGGCGGTCAGCTACGTTGTCGAAGAAATCGGCGGCTGGCGAGGCGACGGCGCGCAGGCCTCGCGCCAGAGGTGACGCCACAGTGAGGGCACCGTTCTTGACGGGGTCGAGAACCCCCAACTGCGAGAGCGCAATACTCAGGAGGGCGAAGAGGCCAACAACCAGCAGCCATACAAGCGTCCGCATGTCCAGCCAAAGCCGTTGTGTTAGTGCGGTGCTCGGCGAGTGGTGAGGTGGGTCTGAACCTTAGCCAGTATCTCCGCCTCCTCTAGCATCTCGGCAGTGCCCCTCACGACACAGCTAAGAGGGTCCTCGGCGACGTAGACAGGGAACTTCGTCTCATTCGCCACTCGCCGGTCCAGTCCCCGCAGAAGGGCACCTCCGCCTGCCAGGACGATCCCTCTAGTCATGATATCCGCCACCAACTCCGGCGGCGTGAGCTCGATGGAGGAGCGGACCGCTTCCACGATGGCGCCCACCGATCCCGAGATGGCGTCGCGGATCTCCACGCTACTTACCTCTACCGCCTTAGGCAGTCCGGTGGCCAGGTCGCGACCTTTGAAGACGATCATCGTTTCCCGCTCCAGCGGCGCCGCTGAACCCACCTCCATCTTCACCTCCTCCGCCATGCGATCGCCGATGAGCATGTTGTGCACCTGGCGGGCGTAGGTGACGATCTCCTGATCCATCTCATCGCCAGCCACCCGGATGGACGTGCTGACCACGATGCCGCCCAGGGAGATGACGGCCACCTCGGTGGTGCCGCCGCCGATGTCCACCATCATCGACCCAGCGGGCTCCATAACCGGCAGCCCAGCCCCGATCGCCGCCGCCATGGGCTCCTCCACCAGGAAGGCAGCACGGGCGCCAGCGTTAAGAATGGCGTCGTGAACCGCTCTCTTCTCTACCTCGGTCACGCCGCTGGGTATGCCCACCGCTACTCGCGGTCGCGGCAGGCCCAGGCTGAAGTGGTCGTGCACGGCCCGGATAAAGTAGTGGACCATGCGCTCGGTGACGGCGAAGTCGGAGATGACGCCGTCCTTGAGAGGGCGCACGGCAACGATGTCAGAGGGGGTACGCCCCACCATCCGCTTGGCCTCGCTGCCTATGGCCAGGATCTTCTTGTTGATGCGGTCGATGGCCACCACCGACGGCTCGTCGATGATGATGCCGCGGCCGCGCACCAGCACGAGTGTATTGGCCGTACCCAGATCGACAGCGATGTCGTGGGAAAACAGACCGAAGAGGGTATTCAGCGGGTTAAACAAGTCTTCCCCTCATCATTCTCACCCCCAGCGTGGAGGACCTCGCTCAGGCCACACCACACCTGCCCGCCCTTAGCGCAAGCACTCGCTGCATTATAGAACATTTACTATTCTCAGCAAAAGAGGGCAAGGAGCGCTAGATTAACCGTGGAACTGGGCCGTTCTCCCGGAAACCTGACGACGGGCAAAGGGCTGCTCTGCCTCTAGCGGCCCTTGAAGTCGGGCTCCCGCTTCTCCAGAAAGCTGCGAACGCCCTCCTCGACATCCTCCGACTCGATGCACACTCGCTGGAGGTACTCTTCGTATTCAGTCTGGGCTTCCAGCTCCTCCCGCCAGCTCCGATAGGCCAGGCGCTTGGTCAGCTCAATGGCGATGGCCGGCCCCTTGACGATGCGTTCGGCCAGGGCCATAGCCGTGGGCATGAGTTCCTCCGCTGGCACCACCTGGCTCACCAGGCCGATGGCCAGCGCCTCCTGTGCGTTGATCATCTGGCCGCTGTACATCAGCTCCAGCGCCTTGCTCATCCCGACAATGCGGGGCAGGAGGTAGGAGCAGCCGAAGTCCGGCACCAGCGCTCGTCGCGACCAAATGGCCGAGAAGCGTGCCTCCTGGCTGGCGATGCGGACATCACACGCTAGGCACAGCGAGAGGCCCCCGCCGGCAGCCACGCCGTTGATTGCCGCTATGGACGGCTTGGGGCAAGCGATGATGGCGGCTGCTGACAGATAGCGTGAGCGAAGCCGCTCGCTGCGACTGCTCGCTGTCGGTGTCGCGCCCTCGCCCGCGGCGGCAGCAGCGAGGTCGGTGCCCGAGCAGAACCCGCGGCCGCTGCCGGTGACTACCAGCACCCTGGCCTCGTCGTCCTCCTCCAGTTCCTGCATGGCCTGCCTGAGCTGCCGCCAGCAATCCCATGTGACTGCGTTGAGCCTATCGGCCCGGTTGAGGGTGAGGAGAACGATGCCCTCTTTCTTCTCCATCTTTATGTCAGTGTAGGTCATGCTTTCCTCCTTGCCTCAGGCCAGGGCCATCGATTCGTTGCCAGGGCGCGATGACAGGCTCTCACATGGCCCCGTGTTGCCGCAAGAGTTCTAGGAACTCCTGCTCGCTCAGGAGCTTGGTGCCGTATCGCTGGGCCTTTTGCAGCTTGGAGCCAGGCGACTCGCCCGCCACCAGGTAGTCCGTCTTCTTGGTCACGCTGTCGCTGGTGCCCCCGCCCAGTTGCCCGACGAGTTCTTCGGCCTTGCTGCGTGGCATGGATGCCAGCGTGCCGGTGATCACGAACGTCAGCCCGGCCAGCGGCCCTTCCGTTAGGGCGGGCGCCACCTCTTCGGCCATGCGCACGCCTGCCCGCCGCAGCTTCTTGATTACTCGCAGGTTGCCGGCGTTGCGGAGGTATTGATGGACGCTCTCGGCGATCCTGGGCCCGACGGTGGGAATGGATGCCAGTTCCTCCTCACTGGCCCGCGCCAGGGCGTCAATGCTGCCGAACTGCCTGGCCAGAATCGCCGCTATCTCGCTGCCTACGTGGCGAATGCCCAGCGCGAAGATGAGGCGACCCAGCGGACGGTTCTTGCTGGCTTCGATGGCCGATAGCAGGTTCTCGGCGCTCTTCTCGCCCATGTGCTTCAGCCCTACCAGTTGCTCTCTGGTCAGGGAGTAGATGTCGCCGGGGTCTTTGACCAGGCCCTGCTCCAGGAGCACGTAGCACCAGGATTCGCCCAGCCCTTCGATGTCCATCGCGCCCCGCGAGACGAAGTGCGTCAGCCAGCGGAAGGCCTGAGCCGGGCAGGCCGGGTTCGGGCAGTAGCGCATCACCTCGCCCTCCGGCCGCACCACCTTCGTGCCGCAGACCGGACAGCGTTCGGGCATCACGAAGACCTTCTCCCGACCCGTCCGCTTGCTCACCACCGGCCCCACCACCTGGGGGATGACGTCGCCCGCCCGCTGAACGATCACCGTATCGCCCGCCCGAACGTCCTTGCGCCGGATGTCCTCCTCGTTGTGGAGAGTGGCCTTGCTGATGGTCACGCCGCCCACCTGTACCGGCTCCAGAACAGCGTACGGATTCAGGCTCCCTGTGCGCCCGATATTGATCTCGATCGCCAGGAGCTTGGTGGTGGCCTGGATGGGCGGGAACTTGTAAGCGATCGCCCAGCGCGGCTCGCGGCCCACCACACCCAGCCGTTCGTGATACTGGAAGGGGTCGGCCTTCACCACCAGCCCATCGATCTCGTACTCCAGGTCGTGCCGCCGGTTCGCCCACTGATGGTAGTGGCGCTCCACGTCCTCCAGCCTTTCGTAGCGGCCTATCTCGGGGTTCACGCGGAAGCCCATGTCCTGCAGCCAGTGCAGCGTCTCCCAGTGGGTGGGCGGGTAGGGGCCATCCGCCCAGCCGAGCTGGTAGACCCAGATGTCCAGCGAGCGCTGTGCCGTGATGCGTGAGTCGAGCTGTCGCACCGAGCCGGCGGCGGCGTTGCGGGGGTTAGCGAAACGAGGCTGACCCTGGTCGGTTCGCTCTTCGTTCAGCCGCTCGAAGGCGACCCTGGACATATAGACCTCGCCCCGCACCTCGAAGCGTGGCGGCACATCCTTGGCCAGAAGGCGCATGGGGATGCTGCGGATCGTCCTCAGGTTCTCTGTAACGTTCTCCCCCCGGAAGCCGTCGCCGCGCGTTGCTCCCTGGACGAAGCGGCCGTCCTCGTAGACCAGGGCCACTGCCAGCCCGTCGATCTTGGGCTCGCACACCAGCGGGAAGCTCTCTATCTCCAGGATCGTGACGGCGCGGCGGTACCAGGCCTTGAGCTCCTCGTAGTTGAAGGCGTTGGCCAGCGACAGAAGGGGCGTTCGATGCTCCGTCACCCCGAAGGCCTCCACCGGCTCGCCGCCCACCCGCTGGGTGGGGGAGTCCGGCGTGATGAGTTGTAGGAACTGTGCCTCCAACTCCCGCAGCTCGCGCATCAGCTTGTCATATTCCGCATCGCTGATCTCGGGGCTGTCCAGCACATAGTAGCGGTAGTCGTGGTAGCGGATCTGGGCTCGCAGATCCTCCACTCGCTGTCGCGCCTGATAGAGATTCAGTTCGCTTGCCACGACAGCCATAGTATAGCAAACGGCTGTCCGCAGCGGTCATCTTTCCTTGACGGCGCCTACGCCTTCAGGTAGGATGAGGGCCGCTGTGAACATGACCGACACGCACGACTATCGGGTTACCGGCTCGCGCATTGTGGCGGCCCTGCTCGATCTCATTCCCCTTATTGTTCTATTCCTCATCATGGCCGCCGCCTTGGGGGAGTTCGGCAGCACGGGGGATAACGAGTTCAGTGTCAGCCTCACGGGCGGGCCAGCCGCGCTGTGGTTCTTCCTGTGCTGGGGGTATTTCGTTATCCTTGAAGGACTAATAGCCACAACGCCGGGCAAGTTGCTCATGGGGCTGAAAGTCGTCAAGCTGAACGACGAGCGCTATGACTGGCGGGCTGTTCTACTACGGAATATCATTCGCATCATCGATGGAGCTCCCATCTTGTACATCGTGGGGCTCATTTCAATCGCCGTGACCGAGAAGAATCAGCGCCTGGGGGATCTTGCTGCTGGCACAGTTGTCGTCCGGAAGTCGTAATATGATACAGCCCTGCTTGGGTGCCTGACGGCAGCCGCATCGCTTTCACCTCCGCTCGTTACGGCGGCCTCGCCTGGTCGCCGTAGCCAGCAGCCTCCCGGCCATTTCTCCTTGACGGCGCCTACGCTTGCACGTACGATGGGAGCCGTCGTGAGTTGAAGACGGATGCCTGGCATGGAGACAGCACAATGAAGACAACGAGCGCCGTGATAGCCTTTCTCTTCGTCGTCTGCCTGGCCGTGCTCACTGCCGCCTGCGGTGGCGGTGAGGGGGACGAGGAGCCAACTTCCGCCACGAGCAGGATATTGCTCGTCTCGGAGCGCGATGGCAACATCGAGATATACGTGATGAACGCCGACGGCTCTGACCAGACCAACCTCACCGAAAACCCCGCCGACGACGTGACTCCCGTCTGGTCGCCCGACGGCAGCCGCATCGCCTTCGACTCCGACCGCGATGGCAACCACGAGATATACGTGATGGACGCCGACGGCTCCGACCAGACCAACCTCACCGAAGACCCCGCCGACGACAGGAATCCCGTCTGGTCGCCCGATGGCAGCCGCATCGCTTTCGACTCCACCCGCGACGGCGACCACGAGGTCTACGTCATGAACGCCGATGGCTCCGACCAGACCAACCTCACCGAAAACCCCGACGACGATTGGGCACCTCGCTGGTCGCCCGACGGCAGCCGCATCGCCTTCACCTCCACCCGCGACGGCAACTACGAGATCTACGTGATGAACGCCGATGGCTCCGGCCAGACCCGTCTCACCGATAACCCTGCTGACGAAGTGGCACCTCGCTGGTCGTACGACGGTAGCCACATCGCCTTCACCTCCCTTCGCGATGAAAACTTCGAGATATACGTGATGAACCCTGACGGATCCGACCAGACCAATCTCACCAATAACCCCGAATATGACAGCATTGCTGCCTGGGCACCCGACGGCAGCCGCTTCGCCTTCGACTCCGAACGTGACGGCAACCGTGAGGTCTACGTGATAAACGCCGATGGCTCTGGCCTGACACGTCTCACCGACAACCCTGCCGACGACGGTGCTCCCGTCTGGTCCCCCGACGGCAGCCGCATCGCCTTCATATCAAAACGCGACGGAAATCTCGAGATCTACGTGATGAACGCCGACGGCTCTGACCAGACCCGCCTCACCGACAACCCCGCCGACGACGGCGTCATCGCCTGGTCGCCAGTAGACAACGGGGGCCCGGGCAATTCTCCTTGATGGCGCCTGCGCTTGCACGTACGATGCGAGCCGCCGTGGGTTGAAGACGGATGCCCAGCATGGAGACAGCACAATGAAGACAACGAGCGCCGCGATAGCCGGTCTCTTTGTCACCTGCCTGGCCGTGCTCACCGCCGCCTGTGGTGGCGGTGAGGGGGACGAGGAGCTAACTTTCACCACGGGCAGGATCGCCTTCGTCTCGGAGCGCGACGGCAACTACGAGATCTACGTGATGAACGCCGACGGCTCCGGTCAGACCAACCTCACCGACAACCCCGCTGACGACGGTGCTCTCGTCTGGTCCCCTGACGGCAGCCGCATCGCCTTCGTCTCGGAGCGCGACGGTAACCGCGAGGTCTACGTGATGAACGCCGACGGCTCCGGCCTGACACGTCTCACCGACAACCCCGCCGACGACGGTGCCCCCGTCTGGTCGCTCGACAGCAGCCGCATCGCCTTCGTCTCGGAGCGCGACGGCAACTACGAGGTCTACGCTACGAACGCCGACGGCTCCGGCCTGATCAACCTCACCAATAACTCCTCCCTCGACGCCGCCCCTGCCTGGTCGCCCGACGGCAGCCGCATCGCTTTCCACTCCGACCGCGACGGCAACCGCGAGGTCTACGTGATGAACGCCGACGGCTCCGGCCTGACCAACCTCACCGATAACCCCGCTGACGACGGTGCCCCCGTCTGGTCGCCCGACGGCAGCCGCATCGCCTTCACCTCCGCTCGCGATGAAAACTTCGAGATATACGTCATGAACCCCGATGGCTCCGACCAGGCCAACCTCACCAATAACCCCAGCTACGATAGCGTTGCCGTCTGGTCTCCTGACGGCAGCCGCATCGCCTTCGACTCTGACCGTGACGGCAACCGCGAGGTCTACGTGATAAACGCCGATGGCTCTGGCCTGACACGTCTCACCGACAACCCCGCCGACGACGGCGTCCCCGTCTGGTCGCCCGACGGCAGCCGCATCGCCTTCATGTCAGACCGTGACGGCAACTGGGAGATCTACGTAATGAATGCCGACGGCTCCGCCCAGACCCGCCTCACCGACAACTCCGCTGACGACGGCGGCCCCGCCTGGTCGCCGTAGGCAGCAAGGCCAAGGATCCTACTGCCGCAACATTCCCGGCGTGCAGGTCGCCCGCTGAACCTTGTCCTTACGGCCTCCACGTATTACTTTTGGTGTCGGGGCTGCCGCCGCAACGCCCAGTCGGGGCAGCACAGATTCCTGGGGGCGGCAGGCAGCATGGAAAAAGGCATGGAGATAATCCCAGCCGTCGATGTCCGTGGCGGCCGCTGCGTCCGCCTCTATCAGGGTGACTTCCAGCGCGAGACCGTGTTCGGCGACGACCCGGTGGCTGTGGCCATCTCCTGGCAGGAGGCCGGCGCCACTCGTCTGCACGTCGTCGACCTGGATGGCGCCCGCGAGGGCCGGCCCGCGAACGCCAACGTCATAGGCCACATCATCGAGGCGCTCTTTATCCCCGTCCAGGTGGGTGGTGGCCTGCGCGACCGCCAGTCCATCGATTCATACCTGGAGGCAGGGGCCGCTCGGGTCGTCCTGGGGACGGCGGCGGTCAAGGATCGCTCCCTGCTGGCTGAGGCCATCGCTGGTTATGGCGAGCGCATCATCGTGGGCGTAGACGCCAGAACCGGCATGGTCGCCGTCGAGGGCTGGCGGGAGGAGACGCCCCTGGCGGTGGCAGAGCTGATGAGCGAGCTTGCATCTGTCGGCGTGCCTCGTTTCATCTACACCGACGCCCTTCGTGATGGCACCCTCCGCGGCCCTGACTTCGCTGCCGTCCAGACGGTACTGGCCACGGTCAACGTGCCTGTCATATACGCCGGCGGGGTCTCCAGCGTCGCCGACCTGGTGCGCTTGGCCTCTCTGGAAGTGGAGGGGGCAATAATCGGTCAGGCATTGTATACTGGGGCCGTGGATTTTCAAGAGGCCCTGAAGGAGTTGAATCGGGCCGCTCGGCCTGAAAGGGGGTTCTCCGCATGACCCAGCCTCCGCAAGACCTGCGGGATATCATTAAGGGGACTATCGACGGCGTCATTAGCTTCGTGGAGAGCGAGGTCATTCCTCTGGAGCAAGAGTACCGCCACGTCCTCGAGAACGAGGCGAAGCTGTTCGGCGGCGACGGCAAGCTGGTTCCCGAGATCCGGGAGGTGCGGGAGAAGGTCCGCAGCAAGTCCGGCAAGGCGGGCTACTGGGCCATGTTCAGCCCCGAATCGATCGGCGGCGGCGGGCTCCCGGTCCCGGTGAGCATCTACGTCCAGGAGGCGCTCTACAGGAAGTATGGGCCCGGCCACCTGCTGATGGGCTGGGCCAACGGTTTCATCACCACTCCCCTTATCGCCAGCTTCGTGGACGGCCCTTCCCACATGTTCACCCTCGCCAGTGAGGTCATTCGCGCCGACGTTGTGCCCTCCCTGGTGGCCGGCGAAAAAACCACGTGCTTCGCCCTCACCGAGCCGGACGCTGGCTCCGACCTGTGGAACCTGAAGACCAAGGCTCGCAAGGAAGGCGACGAGTGGGTGATCAACGGCACCAAGCAGTGGATCACCAACTCCCCCTACGCCGACTATGCGGCCGTGTTTGCTGTGACCAATGAGGAGATGCTGGCCCAGCACAAGGGCGGCACCACCTGCTTCCTGGTGGACACCAGACAGCCTGGCGTCGACACCGACACCATCTTCCCCATCATTGGCCACGTGTCCAGCGATTGCGGCTCGGTCATCTTGGAGGATGTGCGGGTCAAGGATGATTACATCCTGGGCGAGGTGGACCAGGGCTTCAAGCTCAGCATGATGGGCATCTCCGAGGGGCGGCTCGGCTACGCCGCCGGTTGCCTGGGGCTAGCCGAGTGGGCGCTCGATCGCTGCCTAGAGTATGCCAAGGAGAGGGTGACCTTCGGCCGTCCTCTGGCCGATCGCCAAGCCATCCAGTGGATGCTGGCTGACAGCGCCATCGATATATTTACGTCCAAGTACGCTGCACTGCGGACGGCGTGGCTGGTCGAGGAGTATCAGGCGGCGGGGAAAGTGCCGATTAAGGAGATATCGATCGCTAAGGCCTACACGATGGAGATGGCCGAGCGGGTCTGCGACCGGGCCATCCAGATCCACGGCGGCATGGGCCTGTCCAGCGAGATGGGTCTGGAGGAGGCTTTCCGCATCGCCCGCACCTGGCGCATCCCCGACGGCACCTCCGAGATGCAGCGGCGAACCATCGCCGCACGACTCCTCCGGGGGGATGCCGTCTTCTAGGCCTGACCATGCGGTTCGCCCTAAGTCGAACAGTATGGTAGTCTTAGTACCTGGATTTGACAGAGGCCCGAGAGGTCCTGAGTCAGGCCGTCGAGCCTGAAAGGAGGTTTTCGGTAATGACGCAGCTTCCGGAAGAGTTGCGGGACGTCGTCAAGGGGACCATCGACGGTCTCATGAGCTTCATTGAGAGCGAGTGCATCCCCGTTGAGCAGAAGTACAGGGAGATCCTTGAGAACGAGGCAAAGGTGTTCGGCGAGGATGGCAGGCTGGTTCCCGAGATCCGGGAGGCCAGGGACGAGATAAGGAGGAAGTCAGCCAAGGCGGGCTACTGGTCCATGTTTGCCCCCCAAGCCATCGGTGGCGACGAACTTCCTGCGATTGTCAGCGTCTACCTCCTTGAGGCCATGAACAGGAAGTACGGTGCCGGCCATCTCATGATCTCCTTCGCTAACGCCTTCCTTACTACTCCCCTCGTGGGCAGCTTCGTGGATGGCCCCTCCCACATGTTCGCTCAAGCCAATGAGACCATCAAGACCGAGATTGTGCCCTCCCTGATGGCCGGTGAGAAGACCACCTGCTTCGGCGCCACCGAGCCCGACGCTGGCTCTGACCTGTGGAACCTGAAGACCAAGGCTCGCAAGGTGGGCGACGAGTGGGTGCTCAACGGCACCAAGCAGTGGATCACCAACTCCCCCTATGCCGACTATGCGATCGTCTTCGCCGTGACCAACGAAGAGAAGTACGCTAAGCGCAACATGTTCGACAGTGGCATCACCGCCTTCATCTTCGACACCAGCCAGCCCGGCGTCGACAACAACACCATCTTCCCCATCATGGGCCACGTCTCCAGTGATTGCGGAAACGTCATCATGGAAGACGTGAAGGTGAAAGAGGAATACATCCTGGGGAACATCGACCAGGGCCTGATCGCCGCCCTGTCCGGTATCTCTGAGGGGCGCCTCGGCATCGCCAGCGCTATGGTGGGGCTGGCCGAATGGGCCTTGGACATGTCCCTCGAGTACGCCAAGGAGAGGGTGACCTTCGGCCGTCGTCTGGCTGACCGTCAGGCCATCCAGTGGATGCTCGCCGACAGCGCCATCGAGATCTTCAACTCCAAGTATGCCACCTTGCGGACGGCAGAACTGATTGACGAGTATCCAAAGACCGGTAGGGTGCCCATAAAGGAGATATCTATCGCCAAGTGCTACGCCGTGGACATGTGTCAGGCCGTATGCGACAGGGCGATTCAGATCCACGGCGGCATGGGCCTGTCCAGCGAGATGGGTCTGGAAGAGGCCTTCCGCATTGCCCGCACCCTCCGCATCCCCGACGGCACGTCCGAGATGCAGAGGCGGACCATCGCTGGCCAGCTCCTGCGGGGAGACACCGTCTTCTAGATTGCCCGGATCCGTCATCGCAGGGGCCGTCGGCATCGCCTTTCTGGCAGCCGGAACCCAGTCCCTCACGGGATTCGGTTTCGCCTTTGTCATGGTGCCCCTGCTCTCCCTCATCTGGGATGTGAAGCTGGCGATGCTTGTCTTCACTGGCATAGGGGTCATCATTTCGGCTTCGGGGAGCCTAGCTTAGGATGAAGGAAGGTGCCATGCTAACCAAGCGCATCATCCCCTGCCTCGATGTCAAAGACGGCCGCGTCGTGAAGGGGGTGCGCTTCCTGAACCTGCGCGACGCTGGCGACCCGGTGGAGTTGGCCGCTCTGTACCAGGCCGAGGGGGCCGACGAACTCGTCTTCCTGGACATCACCGCCTCGCCTGACCGTCGCAAGACGGTGGTCGATATGGTGTCCAAGGTGGCTGAGCAGGTGTCCATCCCCTTTGCTGTTGGCGGCGGCATCCGCACCACCGAAGACATGCGCCTGGTACTGGAGTCGGGCGCTGATAAGGTGGGCATCAATACCGCCGCTGTGGAGAACCCCGACCTCATCACAGAGGGAGCCACCCGCTTCGGCAGTCAGTGCATTGTCGTGGCTATCGACGGCAAGCCGGTGGAGCCGGGACGCTGGGAAGTGCGCATCTACGGCGGCCGCGAGGGCGGTCAGCCCACCGGCCTCGACGCTGTCGAGTGGGCCAAGAAGGCGGCGGAGCTCGGCGCCGGCGAGCTGCTGGTCACCGGCATGGCCGCTGATGGCACCCAGGCGGGCTATGACCTCGGCCTCACCCGCGCTATCTCAGAGGCAGTCTCGATTCCGGTCATCGCCTCCGGTGGCGCTGGCAACTCCCAGCACATGTACGAGGCCATCGCGGAGGGCAAGGCCGACGCTGTGCTGGCGGCGGGCATCTTCCACTTCGGCACCTACAGCATTCGCCAGATCAAAGAGGAACTGGCTGCCCGCGGCATCCCTGTGCGCCTATAGCGGCGAGGAAGGCATCGCCATGCTTCGATTCGACGAAAACGGCCTCATCCCCGCCATCGTCCAGGACGCCAGCACCGGCGAGGTGCTGATGCTGGCCTACATGAATGCCGAGTCCCTGCGTCGAACGCTGGAGTCGGGCCAGGCCTGGTTCTGGAGTCGCAGCCGCCAGGAGCTGTGGCACAAGGGCGCCACCTCCGGCAACTTCCTCAACGTCAAGGCCATCCTCAAGGACTGCGACGAGGACGCCCTGGTAGTGAAAGCAGAGCCGCTGGGCCCCGCCTGCCACACCGGCAACCGCTCCTGCTTCTACCGCACGCTGGACGGCGAAGACCCATCCTAGCGGGGCAGGCCTACGCTTCCCCGCCCGCGGTCGCCTCGGCGCTCTTGTCGGCGGCCAGCACCTCCCGCAGGGCGCAGATGGCCACCTCCACCTGAGCGTCGTCCGGCTCGCGCGTAGTGAGCGACTGAAGCCACAGATTGGGCCTGAACAGGGTCCGCATCACCCTGTTGCCCTGAAGGGCTCCCATCAGCCGAATCACCTCGTAGCTGACAGCGGCGATGACCGGCACCAGCACCACCCGCGATAGCAGGCGCTGCCACAGGGGCGGTGTCCCCACCAGAACGAAAAGCAGCACCGATATGACCACCACCACCAGAAGGAAGCTGGTACCACAGCGAGGGTGGGCGGTGCCGTAGCGGCGCACCGCTTCTACCTCCAGGGGAGCGCCGTCCTCCAGGGCGTTGATCGTCTTGTGCTCCGCACCGTGGTAGGCGAAGACGCGGCGGATGTCGGGCAGAAGGCCGATCAGAAAGAGATAGGCCAGTAGCACTCCCAGGCGGATTATCCCCTCCACCAACGCTGCCAGGCGCTCGTTGTCCAGGGCGCCCTCTAGGCGGCTCATCGCTAGCACCGGCCCCACGAAGATGATGGCGATGACGAAAGTCAGGGCCAGCAGTACCGTTCCCCACAGGACGGGTCGGCTGATCTCCTTCTCCTCTTCTCCCAGGGCCACGTTCGAGGAGAAAAGCAGGGCCTTGGTGCCCAGGGCCAGCGTCTCCCAGAGAACGATGATGCCCCGTACGAAGGGAATGCGGTGCAAAGGGCCCGTGTACAACCCGCCGAGGCTCTCTAGTCGCAGGGCGATGCCGCCCTCGGGACGACGTACGGCAACCGCCACGAGGCGACGGCCGCGCATCATCACCCCTTCTATAACCGCTTGGCCGCCGTAATTAAAAGAGCTGGCCAAAGGCAGCTCCTACGCAAATGAATCGAAGGACGGGCCAAGATGCCCTAGGCCTCGGCCTGTGGTTCCTCTTCCGGCTCAGGTTCGTCGGAGGCTTGCGGCTCTTCCTCTGGTTCTTCTCCGGACTGCGCCTCCGCTTCGCCTTCCGCCTCAGCGACGGCCCCGCCTTCGGCGACAGCCTCCGGGGCAGCGGCCTCAGCCTTCGCTTTGGCTCTCCTTGTGCGTCGTTTGGGCTTGGGCGGCGCCTCCGCTTTGCCTTCCGCCTCAGCGACAGCCTCGGCTTTGGCAACAGCCTCGGCCTCTTTCCCCTCCTGAAGGCCGTAGCGCTTGAGGAAGCGCTCCACCCGGCCAGCCGTGTCCACGATGCGGTGCTCGCCGGTGAAGAAAGGATGACACCTGCTGCATACCTCGACGTGCAGATGCGCCTTGGTGGCGCGGGTCTGGAAGGTGTTGCCGCAGACGCAGACGACGGTCGCTTCTACGTATTCTGGATGGATTTTCGGTTTCACGGGCGTCCTCAGTTGCTGCTCGGGGCGTAGACGCTTACCTTCTTACGCCCCTCCTTATTGTACGGCTCGAACTTGACCTGCCCCTCGATGAGGGCGTAGATGGTGAAGTCGCGCCCTATGCCTACGTTCCTGCCAGGGTGGATGCGCGTACCCCGCTGGCGGACGATGATGGTCCCGGGCAGCACCACCTCACCATCGTAGCGCTTGACGCCCAGCCGCTTGGCCTTGCTATCACGGCCGTAGCGAGTGCTGCCTCCACCTTTCTTATGTGCCATCCCTACTCACCTCTTTTTGCGCGCCGTTTGGGTTTGGGCGGTGCCTCCTCTTCTGCTGCTTTCTCGGCCTTGGGAGCCCTTCTTCTGCGCGGCTTGGGCTTCTCCTCCGACGGTGCTGCCTCTGGGGCTGCCTCAGCGACTGCTTCGGGAGCGACCTCGGCGGGCGCCTCCGCTGCGGCTTCAGCCTCCGGCGCGGCAGCTTCAGCCTTCGCTTTGGCTTTCCTTGTCCGCCGTTTGGGCTTGGGCGGTGTCTCCTCTTCTGCTGCTTTCTCGGCCTTGGGAGCCCTTCTTCTGCGTGGCTTGGGCTTCTCCTCCGGCGGTGCTGCCTCCGGGGCCGCCTCGGGAGCGACCTCGGCGGGTGCTTCCGCTGCGGCTTCAGCCGTCGGCGCAGCAGCCTCAACCTTCGCTTCAGCCGCGACCTTGGGCGCCCGCTTCTTAGCCGGAGCCCTTCGCTGACGCGGCTTGGCTGGTGCCTCGGCTGCTGCCACAGCCTCCGGTTCGCGGCCGATGAGTATCTGGCGGATGGCGAGGCGAGTGTAGGCCTGGCGGTGACCCATTCTCCTGCGATAGCGGGTCTTGGGCTTGTATTTGAACACCACGATCTTCTTCTCGCGGCTGTGCTCCACCACTTCCGCTATCACCCTTGCTCCCGTCACCGTGGGCCGCCCTACAGTTACGTCTTCGCCGTCGGCCACCAGCAGCACGTCGAGCAGTTCCACCGTGTCGCCTACGGCTGCTGGCAGTCGCTCCACGTCCAGGAGCTGGTTCGGTTCGACCCTATGTTGTTTACCGCCCGTCCGCACTACGGCGTAGATTTCTTCATACCTCCTGGAACAAACGCTCTGGCGATTCTAGCAAATCTGGCTTTCTTGGGTCAACCGCACCAAAACACGACGACCGCAGGGCCGCCGTGCCAAAACGAGAAGGTTCGGCCCGTCAGGGGGCAGCCTGTCTAGACTCTAGCCGCTCCTACTCCCTCTTCATCTCCGGGTCTAGGCGAGCCGTCGTTTCGCTACCCCAGGCGAGGTCTGGCTTGGGGGGCGCGATAATCGGCTCGGCCCGGGCCTCCTTCTTCTTGGGCTTCTTCGGTTCCGCTTCTGGTTCCTTCGCAGTCGTGGTCAGTTCCTCATCCACCTCAGCGGCGAATAGGGTCGCCAGAGCCTCCCCCTCGATGGTCTCCACCTCTATGAGATGCTTGGCTATCTGGTTCAGCTTGGCCCGCCTCTCGACCAGCACCGTACGCGCGCTCTGGTACGCCTCATCGACGATCCGACGCACCTCTTCATCGATCTCCTCCGCCACCTTCTCGCTGTAGTTGCGTTGCTCCGAAATCTCCCTGCCTAGGAACACCATCTCTTCTCGCTTGCCGAACGTGCGCGGGCCCAGCCGTTCGCTCATGCCCCACTGGGTGACCATCTGGCGGGCGATTTTGGTGGCCCGCTCCAGGTCGTCCTGAGGGCCGGTACTCATCTCGCCGAACGTCAACTCCTCGGCCACCATACCACCCAGGATCGCGGCCAGCGCGTCCTTGAACTGTGAGCGCGTCCACAGGTTGCGGTCCTCCGCCGGCATGAAGCGAGTGAAGCCGCCCGTCATGCCGCGCGAGACGATCGTGATCTTGTATACGGGGTCCGCGTTGGGCAGGATGTGAGATACGAGAGCGTGCCCTGCCTCGTGATAGGCGATGGTTTCCTTCTCTTTGGGGCTTATCACCCTGCTCTTGCGCTCCGGCCCAGCGATCACCCGGTCCACAGCCTCCTCAAATTCGGCCATGGTGACCTTCTTCTTGTTGCGTCGGGCGGTGAGGATGGCCGCCTCATTGACCAGGTTGGCTAGATCAGCGCCTGAGAAGCCTGGCGTCTGCTTGGCCAGCACCTCTGCATCGACATCCTTGTCTAGCGGTTTCCCCTTGGTGTGAACGTCGAGAATGGCCTTGCGACCCTTGATGTCAGGCCGGTCCAGCACCACCTGGCGATCGAAGCGGCCGGGGCGCAGGAGCGCCGGGTCGAGGATGTCTGGGCGGTTCGTGGCCGCCACAACGATGATGTTGGTGTGCGTGTCGAAGCCGTCCATTTCCACCAGAATCTGGTTCAGCGTCTGCTCGCGCTCGTCGTGGCTGCCGCCTAGGCCGGCGCCACGGTGGCGGCCCACGGCGTCGATCTCGTCGATGAAGACTATGCAGGGAGCGTTTCGCTTGGCCTGATCGAACAGGTCACGCACTCGCGACGCGCCTACTCCCACGAACATCTCCACGAATTCGGAGCCGCTGATGGAGAAGAAGGGCACAGCCGCCTCGCCGGCCACCGCCTTGGCCAGAAGTGTCTTGCCGGTACCGGGCGGGCCCAGCAGCAGCACGCCTCGGGGAATGCGCGCACCCAGCGCGATGAACTTCTCGGGCCACTTCAGGAATTCCACTATCTCGTGGAGCTCCTCCTTGGCCTCCTCCACCCCCGCCACGTCCGTGAAAGTGACGCCTGTTCTGGTGCCGGCAAACAGGCGGGCCTTACTCTTGCCGAAGCTCATGGCCTGTGTGTTGCTGCCCTGGGCCTGACGCATCAGGAAGATGAGCAGCCCACCGAAGATGATCAGCGGCAGGAAGTTTATGAAGATGCCAAACCAGTCTATTCCGCCTCCCTTGATGTCAACCTCTGGTTGCTGCTCGATTGGGATCCCTGCATCTTCCAGGACCCCCCGCACAGTATCGCCTTTCTCCAGTTTGAACTTGTACGTCTTCTCGTCGTCCGCTGATATCACCTTCCAGGTGACGGTGTCGCCATCGCGTTCGACCTCTTCGGCTTTGTCCGCCTTCACATCTGCCACGAACTGGCTGGGGTCAACTTCCTCCTTGCTGGAGCCGCCGCCGGTGCCGAACACGGTAAAGACAATGGCGATCACACCCACCAGGATGAGAAGATATATGAAGCTATTTCGCAGCCAGCGGCCTGTCATCGTCCTTGCCTCAAATCATCCCCACTCGCGAATGGCAAAGCGGTCCCTCACCATCCGCCTTAGCTATTATATCAGATTGGGCCATCGCCACGAAACTAGCTTCCTGCGCTAGCGGTTCCTATTTGCTCGTATCCGAGGCCAGCACCCCGCTCTGGGCCCAATTCTCCTTGGCCACGTCTTGGAATACGACGATGGTCGCCTCGGGCGTCGTTTGGGCTATGTT
>Ga0315553_10000182_pt1 | contig 55942 bp, 57 predicted proteins | sample SalMarSW160140MG_FD_203099 | JGI IMG/M metagenome (GOLD analysis project Ga0315553, IMG submission 203099) | Salt marsh sediment microbial communities from the Plum Island Ecosystem LTER, Massachusetts, United States - Salt Marsh Sediment SW1601-40 ...
CTGAATTTATTCCTATCGCTCCGACGCTCCCACGCCGGATCACGCTAACCCGTTGGCATGATTATCTGATGCGCGCCGTCCCTAGCCGCCTGGCCGCCGGCTTTTCGCGATCAGGCAGCCGCGGACCCTCGTCTTGCGGGGACAAGGCGCGATCTTTCCGGCGCACGCCTCATCTTTGCGCCGGGAACGGCAACACGGCGTGCTCGGGCCTTGGCGGGCGGTCGCCGCTGAACACTTCGAGGCAGGCCTCTTCGACGATGGTGAGCCCCTCCTCCAGCTCCGCGACGCCGATCGTCAGCGGCATCAGGAACTTCACGACCTCGTCGTAGGAGCCGGCGCGCTCGATGATGAGGCCGCGCTCGAAGGCGTTGGCGGAAATCGCCGCGGCGAGATCGGGATCGGCGCACACGATGCCGCGCATCATGCCACGCCCGCGCGCCTCCACGACGTCGCCGGAGAAGCGGTCGACGAAGCCGTTCAGCCTGTCCTCTAGCAGCGCGCTCTTCTCGGAGACCTCGGCTTGGAAGTCGCGGGTGCGCCAGTAATGCTCGAACGCGGCGGCGCCGGTCACGAAGGCATGGTTGTTGCCGCGGAAGGTGCCGTTGTGCTCGCCCGGCCGCCACTGGTCGATGGAGCGCTCGATCAGCACGATGGCGAAGGGCAGGCCGTAGCCGGAGATCGATTTCGACATCGTCACGATATCGGGCTTCAGGCCGGCGATCTCGAAGCTGAAGAACGTGCCGGTGCGCCCGCACCCCGCCTGCACGTCGTCGACGATGAGCAGGATCTTCTTGCGCCGGCAAAGCGCCTGCAGGCGCTTCAGCCAATCGAGCCGCGCGGAGTTGAGCCCGCCCTCGCCCTGCACCAGCTCGATGATCATCGCCGCCGGCTCGTCGATCCCGCTTGAGGGATCGGAGAGCAGCCGGTCGATATAGGCGATGGTGTCGACGTTGCTGCCGAAGTAGCCGTCATAAGGCATGACGGTGATGCCCTGCAGCGCGACGCCGGCGGCGCGACGGAAATGCTGGTTGCCGGTCGCCGCGAGCGCGCCGACCGATACGCCGTGGAAACCGTTCGTGAAGCTGATGATGTTCGTGCGCCCCGTCACCTTGCGGGCGATCTTCAGCGCCGCCTCTACCGCGTTGGTGCCGGTCGGGCCGGTGAACTGCACCACGTAGTCGAGGCCGCGCGGCTGAAGGATGATCGACTCCATCGCCTCCAGGAACGCCTCCTTGGCGACGGTGTGGAGGTCGAGGCTGTGCGTCAGCGCGTCCGACTCGATGTAGCTGACGAGCGCCTGCTTCAGGATCGGATTGTTGTGCCCGTAGTTCAGCGAGCCGGCGCCGGCGAGGAAATCCAGGTAGCGGCGGCCGTCGACGTCCCACAGCTCGGCGTTCAGCGCCCGCTTCCAGATGTTCGGGAACGACCGCGCATAGGACTGCACGTTCGATTCCATCCGGCGGAACACCGCGCGGCCGGTTTCAAGACCGGGTTCGCCAGCAACCGACATTGGCGCATCCTCCCCTTCGTGGTGCGGATCGTTGCCGCGGCGCGGGTTGCTTCTTAGCACAGCGAGCGGCGGCGTCGATGTCGTCGCGCCCGTGAGCGCCCGAAGCCCGCTGCGCCGCGCGGCTCGAAATTCCGGCCCGCACAATTGCAGGTCATCCCTCGGCGCCGCCCAAGGATGCCATTGCCTGGCAAAGCAAGTTCATTAGAAGGGTGCTGGAATTCCGCCGCGGCGTGCTTCCCGGCCGGCCGTCAGACGAGGAGAGACAGATGGCGTTCACGCTGCCCGACCTTCCCTATGCCTACGACGCGCTGCAGCCGTACATGTCGAAGGAGACGCTGGAGTTTCACCACGACAAGCACCACAAGGCCTATCTCGACGCGATGACGCCGATGATCGAGGGCACGCCTTACGCCTCGATGCCGATCGAGGAGATCGTGAAGAAGAGCCATGCGGACAATCCGAAGCTCTTCAACCAGGCCGGCCAGTTCTACAATCACATCCACTTCTGGAAATGGATGCGCCCGCCGCCCAAGGAGGTGCCGGCGATGCCGGGCAAGCTCGAAGAGGCGATCGAAAAGGCGTTCGGATCGTTCGTGCGCTTCCGCCTCGCCTTCATCGAAGCCGGAAGGACGCAGTTCGGCTCTGGCTGGGCGTGGCTCGCGCTGAAGGGCGGCAAGCTCGTCGTCATGAGCACGCCGAACGGCGAGAACCCGCTCGTGCACGACGCCAGGCCGCTGCTCGGCGTCGACGTGTGGGAGCACGCCTACTACATCGACTTCCGCAACCACCGGCCCAAATATCTGGAGACCTGGTTCGACAATCTGGTCAACTGGGACTACGTCGCGGAGCTCTACGAGCAGGGCTGAGCTTCACCGCCGCGCGCCGGCATGGCGCTCGGCAATGTGGAGCACGATCGCCCCGTCTCGAACAGAGCGAGGTCGCCTTCCTCATAGGTCGGGATCTGGCCGAACGGATGAAGCGCCAGATGCGCGGGTTCCTTCAGCGCTCGGAACGAGACAAGGCGAATTTCGTAGCGCTGGCCGACCCCCTCGAGCGCGCCCAGCGGACGCGCGTATCGCGCGCCAGCCCCTTGCCGCCATCGGGTGAGCGTTCGAACGCGGTGATGGTGATGGTCGCCGTTCCTCCGCGGCTACATCCTCGGCTGCGAGCGCAATATAGGCCCTCGCCCCACCGGCTGCCATCACGGCGCTCGCCCCCGCCGTCAATCCGGTCAACCGCATCGAAAAGCGGTGCAAGCCGCACCGCCGAGGCGTTCTGTTTTCCGGCGCAGTTTCCGCGGAAACGACGAAATCCGCTGATCCCTCTGCTTGCAACCCAATCAAGACTTGGTGGCACGGTTGATTGCATCGGCGGGGAGTTTTGTACCTGCCGCAAATTGTGAAATATTATTGCTTTGCCGTTTTCGGTTGAGGCGGAGCCATGTCCGAAGTCCTGGGTGACCGGTTGAGTAGCCAAGCATTCCAGGTCGCCTATGACGGCGAGGATGGCGGCCATTCGATGGATGTTGAGCAGCTTGGCCCTGCCCTTCAGGCGTTTGGTAAACTGATCCGAGAGGCCAACGCTCAGCTGAACGGAAAGAAAGCGACAGTCAGGGTTTTCGTTGTTTCAGACTTCGAGCATAGGTGTTTCAACATCAATTTTTAGGTCGTGCAGGGACTGCTAGGCAGGATGGCTGACCTTCTGCAGTCTGAGGAGGTCAAGACGGCCCGCCAAATCCTTGTAGACCTAAGCATTGTTGGCGGGAGTGGTGGTCTCGGAATCTTCGGTTTTCTACGATGGAAACGCAAGCGACCTATTAGAGACGTCGGAGATCCCGATCAGCAAGGCGTGGTAGTCGTTCAGACCGGCGATGGCAGTGCGGCCCATGTCCATAAGGGGGCGCTTCTACTGACCGAGAACCCCCGGATACGGAAGGCAGTCGAGGGGCGTTGGCTCCTCTTGGAGAAAAAGGCATCAAATCCGTCGCTTTCAAGGACAATGGAGGGACAACCGCGCAGTTTGATGAAGCTGACGCAAGGGATATTGTGGCGTCGCTCCCTGCTCCCGAAATTCCTATAGTGGAGGAGACTGAAGAAGCACCCGACACGATAACGGCTTGGCTTCGTGTCTATTCGCCCGTTTATAGCGAGAAGGCTGAAGGCTGGCGCTTCTACTATGGGGATCACCCGATCTACGCAAACATTACGAATACTCAGATAGCTACGGACGCGATTAGGCGTGGGGGTGCGCTGGTCAATGACCTTTACAAGGTCAGGATGGAGGTCACGCAACATCAGACAGAGACCGGGAATTGGAGGCCAGAATACAAAATCATCGAGGTACTGGATTTTCAGCCAGCGCCTCAGCAGACTAGTCTTTTCACTGATGGGCCGTTGGGATAGGTCGGCAACGCTCGATCTTTCGGCTCGCCGCGTAGCGACCAGACCCTTCCACTATGCAAGCGTGGGCGAGAGTTGCTTGATTCCGGTCGAGGCGGGCTGGCGATCAAGGGGCGGGCAACGACCAATGGTTTCTCGGATAGTTTCGCGCTAGGGCTTGCGAGCTTTGTCACTGAAGCGAACGCGAAACTCATCAATCGCTTCCTCAAATCTAGCAAAGCCTTCTTTGCGCACCTGCGCCGCAAATCCAATGCTGCGCTCGGTTCCAACAATTGCGGGCCAATAATATTGAATCATCCCCGCCGCGTCCTGCTGTTCGAGGCGCATGATCGTTAAGCGGACACCTTGCTTAAGCTTTTCTGACGCATGCGGAGACGCAAGTATCGGATCAAAGATACGCTCATGGAGAAAGTCCATGATCTCCCTTTCTTTTGCACCTAGCACGTTCATGCCGCCGGTCCTGCTTGGCCTCGAACTCTAATCGATCGCCGCTTCGACTTTATACCCTCGTGGCCGCCACAGCCCGCACGCGTTCGAGCCAACTTGCACATCCCTGTTCTAAGCAACGGCAGCCACGGCTAATACGATATAGGACAAATCAATGCCTCCGACCTTTGAACGTACAACGAGCAGACTGCCACCGATGGCGGCGAAGCCATCAAGACCTATTCCAACATCGCTCCGCCGGACCTCAGCCATACGAAGGTGCTCGGTGCCCACATAAACGGCCGCCAGATGCACAAGCCTAACTGGAACTCCATCATGGAACGCGCCATTAAGTTCGCTTTTCACAAGCTCGGGGACACTGACAAGGTGAGCGAGTTGGTTCTGGCAAAGCACACTAAAGGCGAGAAGACCGACAAGGGATTCCGCTACCTCAATAGCGTTGACATCTCGGTTCAAGGCCAAGATGCCAACAATGCTTGGAAGACAACGGCCAACATCATAAGGACACTTGGCGTGCCGGCCGAAGTCACGTTCGCATGGTACGACAACCCAAAGGCCACGAAGCCAGGCGAGACGGGCAAGTTTCTGTTCGGCTAACCCGTGAGTTAGTGCAGCAATGGAGCTGAGAACTAGCCCTGGTTCTCCTCGCGCGCGCTTCGAACGTCGATGCCATCAGATGTCTCCATCGACCGCGCCATACCGCAGCGTCATCACACCCTGCGGCAGGCTCTCCACCCCAATCCGGTCTCAGCTTCAGCGACAACCCCGCCTCGAAGAACGGCTTGCCGCCGCCGAGCACGACCGGCTGCACAGTGAGCCGGTATTCGTCGATCAAGCCGAGCCGCGACAGGCTCGCCGCAAGGCCTGCGCCGGCCACGGAGATGTCGCCGGCGGTCGGATCACGCCACCCGCGCGACCAAGCGAATCCCGCCCAGGCTGCCGCTTCGATAAAGCCGCGCGATGACTGCGTAGAATCGCTCCTGCGCGGCGTAGGCGCCTTCGCCGTGCGTGCGCGCATAGGCGTCGCGGTTCTTCCGCCAGCTCTTAAGCCGCTCGTCGGCATAGGGCGCCCAGTCGCCGGTCAGATCGGTGGTCTCGACGTCGACGAAGCCGCCCGCTCGGAAATCGGCGGCGTAGTCCTCGATGCTCGTCACCGTGATGCCGAAGACGACCGCGCGGAGGTCCTTGAGATCGTCCGCGGAAAAGGGCGCGCGCATGCACAGATCCTCGATGAAGCATCCGCCGCCGGGGCGCAGCGCCTGCACCATGCGCGCTGCGAGCGCGGGCCGATCGGGAATGTGGAGAACCGCGAGCCAGCTCACCACGGCGTCGAACGCCTTGTCCGGCAGCGGAACGGTCAGCGCGTCGCCGCAAAGATGCGTGACGCGGTCGGCGAGCCCGCTCCGCTTCGTGAGATCGACGCCGATCGCGTGAAGGTCCTCTTGCAGCTCCAGCGCGGTGACATGACAGCCGAATTTGTACGCCAGGTATCGCGCCGGCCCGCCGATCCCCGCGCCAATATCGAGAACGCGGCTTGCCGGCCCGAGCTCGAGCCGCTCGCCCGCGGCGTGAATGGCCTCGGTCCCGTGATAGTGCCACTGGTCGAGCGCAAAGAGGCTCTCCGGCGGGATCGGGTCGTTCGGACCGATGCCCTTCGCCGCGAGCCCGCGGGCGATGCGGTCGAGGTTCGTATAAAGCGGCATCGCCGCGATGGTGGGCGCATCGGTCATGATCGGCCTCGTTATGACGCGGCCACCCTACCCCATCCGCGCGCCGTGCCGGCACTCCAATAACCCCTCAACAGTTGTGCACTCGCACGCTCGGGTGCATTGCATCGTCATGATCTGCCGTTAGGTTGGCGGCGATGCGTTTCCTCCCTAGGCTCGCGATCCTTCTCGCGCTCGCGCTCGCCGCCTGCTCGTCGACCGGCGGCGCACCTTCCATCGACGTGCCGTCGCTGGCGCTTGCCGAGGCGCGGGCGCAATCGGACCCGCGCTACGCCGGCATCGTGGTCGATGTCAGCTCCGGCCACGTGCTTTACGCGGAGGACGCCGACTCCATCCGCCATCCCGCTTCGCTCACCAAGATGATGACGCTCTATCTCCTCTTCGAGGAGGTGAGGGCGGGGCGGCTTTCGCTCGACACGCCGCTTCGCGTCTCGCGGCACGCCTCGCGCATGCCGGCGTCGAAGCTCGGCTTGAAGCGCGGGCAGTCGATCACGGTGCGCGACGCGATCCTGGCGATCTGCGTGCGCTCGGCGAACGACGTCGCGGTGGTCGTGGCGGAGGCCATCGCCGGCTCGGAGAGCGCGTTCGCGGCGCGCATGAATGCGAAGGCGCGCGCGCTCGGCCTCACCGCCACGCACTTCAACAACGCCACCGGCCTCCCCGACAAGCGCCAGGTCACCACCGCGCGCGACATGGCCACGCTGGCGCGCGCGCATCAGCGCGATTTCCCCGAGCGCTACGGCTATTTCGGCACGAAGAGCTTCGCCTTCAGGGGCCGCACGCTGGAATCTACGAACCGGCTGCTCGGCGAGCTGCCGGGCGTCGACGGCATGAAGACCGGCTACATCCGCATGTCCGGCTACAACCTCGTCGCCTCGGCGAAGCGCGGCGGAAAGCGCATCATCGTGGTGGTGCTGGGAGAGAAGACCGGCTCGGCGCGCAACGGCCACGTCGCCGCGCTGATCGAGCAGTATCTGCCGGAACGCCGCTTGTTTGCGGCGCGCTGAAATCTGGAAGCCTAAGCCGCGATCTCGTCGCGCTGCGCGGCTTCCATGGCGGCGGCGAGCGCGTTCGTCGTCTCCGCCGTGGTCTCAGCCACGCGGCGCTGATCGGCGGCGCGCCACGTCGTCTGGCTCGACATGCTCTCGCGCAGCGCGTTGATCTCCTCGAGCTCGGTGGCGTGGCGCAGCGCGTCTTCCGCTTCGCCCTTGGCGATCACGAGCACGGAGGCCAGCAGCGGCTCGCCGCGGGTGACGCAGGTCTCCTGCAGCTTGTCCAAAATGCTGACCATGGACGTCAAGAACTGACTGCGCTGCTCGTCCATCGGATCACCCGTCACTCGCGATTCGTTTGCGCACCCATTCGGCCGTGGCCGAGTTAAATCAGCGTTAACGAAAGGCCCGCGTTTCCCCCAAGAAACCGCCTGCCCGGCCGCGGCGCCGGGAGCGGAGACATGGGAGCCTAACGCGATTCCGCGCGCAATGTGGCACATGCCTGCCACAGCTGATGTGCAAAAGATCACACACGAACGTCACACTGGGCCGTCATAAAAGCGCGCTCGCGACTTCAAGATGCGCTGTCGCCCGGAAGCGTTGAGGACGCGTCGGGCGCGAAACGCGCACGCGTTGCGGCAAGCCGCTTATTTCAGACGCGGCTTCTTCGTGCGCGGCGTCTTTCCAGGCCAGGTGACGATGTGGTCTTCGAGATCTTCGAGCGAATAGTCCTTCTCGCTGACCGTGCGGGCGCGCACCGAGATTCCGGCGGCGTGCACGCTCTCAGCGTCGCCGGAGAGAAGCGGATGCCACCAATAGAGGTCGCGCCCTTCCGCGACGAGGCGGTAGGCGCAGGACGGCGGCAGCCAGGAGAGCGCGCGCACGCTTTCCGGCGTGAGCTGCACGCAATCGGGCACGATCTTTCGCCGGCGCTTGTAGTTCGAGCAGCGGCAGGTCTCGCCGTCGAGCAGCTTGCAGGCGACGTCGGTCCATTCGATCCGGCCGGTGTCGAGATCTTCCAGCTTGTTGAGACAACAACGCCCGCAGCCGTCGCAGAGCGACTCCCACTCCGCGGCGCTCATCTCCTCGAGCGATTTTTTGCGCCAGAAGGGGATATCGTCCATGCGGGGAGATATAGGGCAAACAGGAATGAAATGCCCGTCCTGCGGAAGGGAGCCGGATCGGGCGGGCGGGCATTGGCATTTGGGGCCAAAGGAGACATCCGTCGACCGCGTGGCCGCGATACAACGTCCTCGCTAGGTATTAGGGCTTTCGCCTCGGTCAATTCTCACCCTCCCTCCCGGATCGGACGTGCAGTCCCGCGCTACGGGAACGGGGTGGGCGAAAATCTGCTTAACTAGAGCGAAGACCGGCGTCGGGCCGGAAAGCGGTCAGCCCATGGGGGTCCACCATCTCTTTGACTCTCACTGCCCCGCATAGCCGCAAGAGCCTCCACCGGATGCGATTCGGCGCCGAGGTTCAGGACGGCGGAGTGCGCTTCCGCCTCTGGGCGCCGAAGCAGGCGCAGATAATGCTGAATCTTGAAGGTGAAGAAGAGGCGCGCCGGATGCGCGCGGAAGCGGACGGCTGGCATACACTTACGACGGACGCCGCACACGCGGGTACGCGCTACCGCTTCGTGCTTTCCGACGGGATGACGATCCCCGACCCTGCCTCACGTTTTCAGCCGCTCGACGTGCACGGACCGAGCGAGGTGATCGACCCCTGCGCCTATGACTGGCGCGACGCCGATTGGCGCGGGCGCGCATGGGAAGAGGCCGTGCTCTACGAGCTTCACGTCGGCTGTTTCACGCCGCAGGGAACGTTTCGTGCGGCGATCGCGAAGCTTGATGCACTCGTCGAGCTCGGCGTCACCGGGATCGAGCTCATGCCGATCGCGGATTTTCCGGGAAAGCGCAACTGGGGCTATGACGGCGTGCAACTCTTCGCGCCGGATTCAAGCTACGGGAGGCCGGAGGATCTGAAGGCCCTGGTCGACGCGGCCCACAGCCGTGGCCTGATGGTCTTCCTCGACGTCGTCTACAACCACTTCGGGCCGGAGGGGAATTACTGGCCGGCCTGTGCGCCGATCTTCACAGAGCGCCACCATACGCCGTGGGGCGCTGCGGTGAACTTCGACGCGGAAGGCTCGGAGGTCGTGCGCGACCTCGTCTTAGACAACGCACTCTTCTGGATCGACGAGTACCACATGGATGGGCTGAGGCTCGACGCGGTACACGCCATCGCCGACGACAGCCCGACGCATATTCTCGACGATATCGCGCTTCGCGTACGCGCCGCCGCCGGCGACCGCCGCGTCCACCTGGTGTTGGAGAACGAGGAGAACCGTTCGTCGCGGCTTACCCGCGGAGCGGACGGCGAGCCGCGTGAATACACCGCGCAATGGAACGACGACCTGCATCACGTGCTTCACACGGCCGCCACCGGCGAGAACGCCGCCTACTACCAGAGCTACAGCGGCGACACAGAAAAGCTCGGGCGGGCGCTGGCCGAGGGCTTCGCCTTTCAGGGCGAGGTCATGGCGCATCGTGGCGGCGCACGCGGCGAGCCGAGCGCGGGCCTTCCCCCGACTGCCTTCGTGGACTTCACCCAGAACCACGATCAAGTCGGCAACCGCGCCTTCGGTGAGCGGCTGACTGCGCTTGTGCCGCCGGAGGCCCTACGCGCCGTCGCCGCCATCAATCTTCTCTCGCCGCAAATCCCGATGCTTTTCATGGGGGAGGAATGGGGAACGGAGCGGCCGTTCCTCTTCTTCTGCGATTTTGGGCCGGAGCTTGCCGCCGCTGTGCGCGAGGGGCGGCGGCTTGAATTTGCGCACTTTCCAGAATTCCGGGACCCGGCAAGACGTGAGACGATTCCCGATCCGACGGCGGAAGCGACGTTCCTCGCCTCCAAGCTCGACTGGGAAGCAGCAGAAGAGCCGGCGCATGCGGAATGGCGCGACTTCTACCGGCGGGCGCTTTCCTTACGCCGCACGGAGATCTTGCCGCGGCTCCGTGGCATAGGCGGGCATGCCGGGCGCTACGCAGTGCTCGGACCGCAGGCGGTGCGCGTCGACTGGACGCTTGGCGACGGATCGGCGCTGACGCTTCTTGCAAACCTCGGTGCAGCACCGGTCGCTGCTTCGGCCGCGGAAGGCCGGGTCCTCTGGCAAGAGGGGACGCCGACGCCGAGAGAGTTTGCGCCGTGGACTGTGGTTTTCACGCTTTGCGATGGAGGCCAGCATGGCTGACGACGGCAGGCCGATCCCGCGCGCGACCTACCGATTGCAGCTCAACGCGACGTTCGGCTTCGCCGATGCAGCGGCGCTCGCGCACTACCTTGCCAAGCTCGGCGTCAGCCACGTCTATTGCTCGCCCTACCTCAAGGCGCGCCCCGGAAGCACGCACGGCTATGACATCGTCGACCACAATGCGCTGAATCCGGAGCTCGGATCTGAAACTGACTTCGCGGCGATGACCGTCGCATTCCGCCGGAACGACCTCGGCCAGATACTCGATTTCGTGCCGAACCACATGGGCGTCGGCGGCGCTGACAATCCGCTCTGGCTCGATGTGCTCGAATGGGGACCGGACTCTGCCTTCGCCGGCTGGTTCGACATCGATTGGGACCCGGAGCGTGGCTATCTGCAGGACAAGGTGCTGGTGCCGTTTCTCGGCGACCAGTACGGCGCGGTTCTGGAAGCCGGGCATCTCCTCCTGAAGTTCGACGCCGAGGAGGGGAGCTTCGCAGTCTGGGCTTACGATACGCACAAGCTTCCGGTCTGCCCGCTTCAATACGCCGACATCTTGGACAACGCGCACCCGGCGCTTGAGCGGCTCGGCGATGCCTTTGCGCACCTTCCGACTTTGCGCATCCATGCAGGCAGGCGCGCCGGCGAGCTGAAGGCGGAGCTCGCCGCGCTGGCCGGATCAGATGCCGGCGTTGCCGCCGCCATCGCGCACGCCGCGGATGCCCTCAACGGCCGGCCCGGCGACCTCGATAGCTTCGGCCGACTCGATGCGCTGATCCAGTCGCAGCACTGGCGGCCGGCGCATTTCCGCGTCGCTGCCGACGACATCAACTATCGCCGCTTCTTCAACATCAACGATCTCGCCGGGATACGCATGGAGGTGCCGGAGGTATTCGAGCGCGCCCACCGGTTCGTCTTCCGGTTGCTTGAGGAGAACGTGCTCGACGGGCTCCGCTTGGACCATGTCGATGGGCTGCTCGATCCGAAGGCCTATTGCCTGCGGCTGCGTGAAAAGGCGCCGCGGCCACTCTACCTCGTAGTGGAGAAGATTCTCGCCCCGCATGAGAGCCTGCGGGAGGACTGGGGCGTCGACGGCACCACCGGCTACGAGTTCGCCAATCTTCTAACGGGGCTCCTGGTCGATCCCGCCGGCGAAACGGGGCTGAGCGCGGCCTATGAGGCGTTCGCCGGCCGCGGCGGGGACTTCAGCGAGATCGTGCGGGCCTGCAAGCTCAGGATCATGGACGACGAGATGGCGAGCGAGCTGATCGTGCTCGCCCGAGCGGCGGGACGCGTGGCGCGCTCGCATCCGCGAACTGCCGACTTCACCAACAACGTGCTGCAACGGGCGCTGAAGCAGATCATTGCGTGCTTCCCCGTCTACAGGACTTATGTCGACCAGGACGGCGCTTCGGATGCCGACCGGCGCGACATCGACTGGGCGATCGCCACGGCGCGGCGCTGCGACGCGGCACTCGATCCAAGTGTGTTCGATTTCCTGCATGAGCTACTGACCGCCGACCTCGTGGCGGAGCCACGCAGTGGGTTCAGCCGCGTCGCGGTGATGACTGCCGCCATGCGCGTCCAGCAATACAGCGGACCGGTGATGGCGAAAGGCCTCGAGGACACCGCGTTCTACCGCTACAACAGGCTGCTTGCGCTGAACGAGGTCGGCGGAAGCCCGGAGCGCTTCGGCGTCAGCGTGGCGACTTTACACGGCGCCAACCGCGATCGCGCGAGGCGAACGCCGCACGCGCTTCTGAGCACGTCCACGCATGACACCAAGCGCGGCGAGGATGCGCGCGCGCGGCTCGCCGTCCTTTCCGAGCTACCAGAGGACTGGGCGGAGCAGGTGACGCTGTGGAGCCGCATGATCCGCGCCCCGCAGGCGTCGATCACGGAGGAGATGCCGCCCGACCGCAACGACGAGTACGCGTTCTACCAGTTGCTTCTCGCGGCATGGCCTGCGGCGTTCTTCTCGGGGGGGCTCGACCCCGACGCCGTCGCGACGTTCCGGCTCCGTATCGAAGCCGCGATGGTGAAGACGCTTCGCGAAGCGAAGCTGCGCACGACATGGGCGGCGCCGGACGAAGTCTACGAGCAGGCGACGCTCGACTTCGTCCGCCACGCGCTCGACACCGCACGCGCGAATCCGTTCCTGGAAAGCTTTCAGATTTTCGCCGCCCGCATCGCGCCGCTCGGCATGCGGAACAGCCTCGTGCAAACGGTGTTGAAGCTCACCGTCCCCGGAGTGCCCGATATCTATCAGGGGGCGGAGCTGTGGGATTTGAGCCTCGTCGACCCGGACAACAGACGACCTGTCGATTTCGACGGCCGCCGGGATGCTCTGGAAGGCGTCCAAAGCCGAACGTTCGAGATATCCAGGTTGCTGGAGGACTGGCAGGACGGTCGCATCAAGCTTCGCCTCGTGGCTGAGCTGCTGCGGCTTCGTGGCGAGCATCCATCGCTTTTCGACACGGGTTCTTACGAGCCGCTTGATGTCACCGGCCCGGACGCGGAGCGGGTCTGCGCATTCGTGCGCGAAGGGGACGGCGCGCGAATAATCGTCGCTGCGCTGCTCTTTCCTGCGCGAGGCGACGCCGCTGCGGCAATCGTTGCTTTACCAGAGGCGCTCGCCGGGCAGCGATGGACCAGTCTCTTCGACGAGCGCGCGGTCGAAGTGGCGGAGGGCGAGCTCGATACGGCGGATCTCTTTGCCAAGCTCCCGGTGTGCGTGCTCATGGCGGAAACGCCTGCGGCCGCCTGATCCCGAAAGGCCCGCGAGGAGCTGCGTCCTGGAGCCATTCAGCGACTCTAACTCGACGAGTTCGGGCACGCCGATGTGGCTCATGGCGCAAAGAAGCCGTTCAAGTTTTCCGGCGTGAGCTGCACGCAACCCGGCACGATCTTTCGCCGGCGCTTGTCGTTCGAGCAGCGGCAGGTCTCGCCGTCGAGCAGCTTGCAGGCGACGTCGCTCGACTCGATCCGGCCGGTATCGATGTCTTCGAGCTTGTTGAGGCAACAGCGCCCGCGCCGTCGCAGAGCGACCCCCACTCCGCGGCGCTCATCTCCTCGAGCGATTTCCGGCGCCAGAAGGGAATATCGTCCATGCGGGGCTTATAGAGCAAATAGGTGCGAATTGCGCCGCGTGCCGAGGACGCAGGACGCGGCGCACCCTCCCTCATGGCGGATAGCTTAGTCCTTCGACTTCTAAGGTGGGTCACTTCGCGACGATGTCGCGTAGGCGTCTCCAAGACTCTGTAGCGCGCGCCGAAGGCTTCTGCTCTGCGATTTCGGCGAGAAGTTCGGCGAGGTCGTGGGGCGGGTATGCTGGCTCGAGAGGTACAATCCTGTCGACTATTTCCAACACTTGGAGCGGCCACCGTTTCGCCAGCGTCGCTCTCTCCTCCGCTCCGTCCATCGTTCTGCGGTATCGAAAGATGTGCAGGTCGGGATGGTCGGATGGCCGAAGGTATTCCTTTATCACCTTGACTATCCCCGGAAACAGCTCAGGCAGGTCTTCAGCGATGCGGATCATCATATCGCTGGTCCCGCTCGTCTGAAACCTCGCTTCTTGTGGCCAGACCTCACTCAAGAACCGCTTTCCAAAGGAGCGCCAGGCACGCTGCTTCTCTACAATGTCACCCAGCATCCAGAGCGCAGCTTCGCGGCCATTGTCGTTCATCGACTGCAGTGCCCTGCGAGACTCTGCGCTCGTTAGATACCGCTCGTCCTTCCTGCTCCAGTACGTTGCTATGACGAGGAATTGAGCAGCCGATCGTTCGAGATTATCCGCTTCTAACCAGTCTGGACGCGTCTCGAAGACCGCCAAAAAGGACTTCTTTATCAGGTGAAAGAGGTCGGACGATTGCGGCACGCGCGCGCCAAAGAGAAGACCATTCCAAGCTGCCTCAGAGCGGGGTGATCCCAGATCGAATTGCGGCAAGATCGCTTGCTTCGTCCACTCGGGATCAACAAAGTAGAGCCAATCGACGCGCTGGCCCAACAGGCAAGCGGCGTGATCTGCACCTTCGCCAACTGCGCTGAGCGTGCGCTCAAGTCGCGAGACTAGGTTGCTGGGGAGCCGTTCCTTCCTCTTAAACTTCCGCTCTCCGAGACCGTCGAAGAGCGACTCGACAAGGTCGCCGACCGGGCCGTTGATCGCGTAGTCGAGAGTCTTTCGTGATCGCTGTGTGAGGCGACCCCCCAATGATATCTCGCCGACTCCGCTTTCCGTCGCCTGTTCGCCGGCATTCATCAGCTTCTCAAAGACAGAATCCCAGATTGCCCATGAGTCGCGCTCAGGAAAAAGCCCAGGCAGATTCCGCCGAATCCATCCTGAAATGTAGAAGCGAAGTTCAAACACAATACCCTGCGGCAGGTTCGCAATCCGAAGTCCGCAGAGCCGGGTAAGGCGCTTAGGCGCCGTTCTGGGCCACTCTGAAAGTAGCTGTTGCCAGAACCCGATCGGGTGCTGATTACGCCGGCTTTCGCAAGCAAGAGCGGACAGAGCGCGGAGCGGTGAAGCCTGAACTAGTCCCGCGAAAGGAAGAAACTCTACGAAGTTTTCGCGGTCCTTCGTCGATTCCTCGCGCGCCTTCTGAATGACACTTGATATGGGAAGCTCGGCGAGGCTCCTCGGGTCCTTTCGTTGCTCGATCCAGCCGCTTCGACCTTCCCAGTCGCGGTCCGCACTACGCTCCCACTCTCGTCGCCAGTCAGAACGTTTTCTGTAATCCCTAAGGCTATCAATAGCGGCCCCGGAAAGCTTGGACCCGTTTGACTGCAACCAACCCAAGCGAGTCCCGATCGAATGTGCCTTGCGGGTGTCGTACTGCTCGTCATTATCTTCATGAGGATACCTTTGCGGACCCAACAATATGCGCGCTTCGATATGCTTCCTTTCTTTCAGGGAAAGCTCATCCCATCGCTCGCGAAGTAGGTGAAGCAGTTCACGTGCTAAGTAGGGCTTCCAGAAGCTAGTAACCGGGAGGCCGCCCAGCCCCTCCGCGACCGCTGAAGCCTCGAATAAGCTCTTCTTTCTCCACGCATGGATTCTGAACTTATCGAAAAAGTATTCATCCGGATTAAGCCAGGAGGCGACCTCTGCTTTGGCCTCCTCGGGGGACAGCTCCGAGAGTCGATCGAAGAGGCGGACAGCCCAGAGAAAGTCGGCCTCCGGGCCCAATCGATGTCGGACTCTCTTTCCCGGTCCTTCAACCGGCTCGAGTGCGGGAAGCCGAAAGGACTGAGCTTCCTGGCCCGCGTCCTCCAACAAGCGAACAGTGCGCTCCAGGCAAGTTCGAACAATTCTAAAGACTGCCGCGAGAGCGCTGTCAGGAATTTGAACTTCTGCACCGTGCCGTGAGGGAGAGCGAACCCGAAAGTGCAGCAAGCTGCGTGAGTCGACCTCGCTATCGGCCCTTGGCGGTACCGGCGAGCGCAAGAAGATAGGCTCGACTTCGAGCCTCGGCTGAATTGCGGTCTCAAATCCTCGGAATGCGGAGTTCGTCCAGCCGCTACGTCCAAGTCGTGCTCGAAAGTCAAACCATCCGAGGTCGTGAATATCATCTGCTGCCTGACTCATGATCTCAAACAAGAGTGACCATAGCTTCCATTCTACGTCATCGAACGGCTTTCCATGCCCAGACAGCCGCCTATTGACCCCCCAAAGCAAATCAGGATGCAGGAAGCGCTGCCGCGCGCACCACCAAATCGCAGGCGGCTGGTCGGCGACATGTTCGAACCATCGGGCAAGCGACCACAGACGCCGAACATTGGGCGTTTGCTGTTGCCGCGGAACGCCCGAAAGGCGTGTGTAGATGCGCCCGACATCGTCCGCTGGCAGTGTGGCCAGTGGATCGAGTCCCTCTATCTTCGCTTCTACCTCCGGCACATCCGGGCGCGGCGGATCGTCATCCAAGCCATACAGATCATGGGGATCAACTATAGGCGCCTCGGGCTCCCAACTCTCATTTGCTGGTTTTCCGAACCGAGCATATTTGTCGAACACACACAGCCACTCAGATGTGGGAGGTGGATCAGCCTCCGCGAAGGCCTTGGCACCGTCCGCGGTCGCCACAAGCGTTGCCACTTGACCCCGCTCGAAGGGCTGTAAATCCCGGGGAGACGTCTGAGCCAGCAACACGACTCTCCCCCTCCAAGCATCGGGATCGTCAGCGCGCGCCGCCCAAAGCTCCAGTGTCTTCCAGAGGTCTGGGAACTCGCGAAATGGCATCGCTTCGACCCCCAAACCCTCCGTCCATCTTGCGCGCACTTCGCTATCTTCTCCCCGGTCGAAGGCATAAATACGCTGCGTCCGAACAGATGTGCTCGCGTGGAGACCTTCTAGTAGATAGCGAACGGGTGGATCGTTTGCCGAGTAGCCAAGGAGGACGACCACCCGTCTTTCGAGCAGTTGGCGAATGAAGGTAGTGGCCCAACCGTCGGCCAAGTAAGCCCGGCCAAAGTCGCTGGAGCCGAGCACCATTGCAGGAATGCGCCTTTGGTCGCTTGTCGTTGGAAGGCGGCCATGCAGATAGACAACTCCAGAGGGGCTATGATCTCCGCTGATTTGGGGAAGCATCGGCGGCGACCAGCCTCGTATTCCCTTCCTCGCTCGTTCAAACAGGAGATCGAAGTTGGTAGTCACGACAAGTGGATTTCTTTTGGCGTCGGTCGACAAGCGCAGAACGATTTCATGGCACGCTAGGTGCGCGCCCGTCCGCGTTCGTAAAACAGTCGCGACTTCGCGCTCAATCTTCCCGGGCGTGTACTCCCGCTGAAGCATTCCAAATATCTGGTCTAGCGGAGGTGCCAAGTCCGGGTCATTTGCCGAGATCGCGTCGGCCATTAAGGCGCCCACCTTCGACCGCGGATGTACTCCAAGCCTCGTCATGACTCTCTTCGCCAGATCGAAAAAGCCTGGAAGTCCGGCGGGCTTCGATATGCCCGCACCGCAAAAAAAGACAACTTCCCCCTGGTCCCCCAGGACCAGGAGCTCATTTGGGATAGATGGCCCGTCGCTGCAGAATCGCTATTTTCCCCTCACGCATATACAAGCCACGCGAGAGTGGTGCCGAAGGTGCAGGTATCCTCCTAAGGGTCAAGGCCCCTTCATCCCCCCTCAACACCCGTCCGCCACACTCCGCGCAAATCGCCGCGGCGCTATTCCCTTGCGCCGCGTAAAGGATTGACCGAATCTCCATTCTCGGGAAAGGAGGGCGGCGGCAGGTGGCCTGGATGAACGATCCCTTCTCAGGCGGCGAAAAAACTGATTGGCGTCAACGCCTTCTGGGCGTCGATTCGTGGATCGACTCGTCGATCCACGAGGTTGGGCACGGCCTCATCGACGGCTACGAGCGCGTGTGCAACTTCATGCACCGCTTCAAGGCGGAGGGGATCCGCCGCTGGGTCTTCGAATTCCTCTCCGAAGGCTATTCGCTCGGCGTCGTCGGCGCGATGATCCTGCTCGCCTTCGCCATCCCCGCCTTCGACGAGATCCACACCGACTGGCGCACGCAGTCCGACTTCGCCGTCACCTTCCTCGACCGCTACGGCAACGTCATCGGAAAGCGCGGCATCCTGCAGGACGACACGGTGGAGCTCGAAGACCTGCCGGACAACCTGGTGAAAGCGGTGCTCGCCACCGAGGATCGCCGCTTCTTCCAGCATTTCGGCATCGACGTCATGGGCACGCTGCGCGCGCTCATTGCCAACGCGCGCGCCGGCGGCGTCGTCGAAGGCGGCTCGTCGATCACCCAGCAGCTCGCCAAGAACCTCTTCCTCTCCAACGAGCGCACGCTGCAGCGCAAGATCAAGGAAGCCTATCTGGCGCTTTGGCTGGAGGCGAACCTCACCAAGCGCGAGATTTTGAAGCTCTATCTCGACCGCGCCTATATGGGCGGCGGCACGTTCGGCGTCGGCGCGGCGGCGGAGTTCTACTTCGGCAAGAAGGCGCAGGACCTCGACCTCGCCGAATGCGCCATGCTCGCCGGCCTCTTCAAGGCGCCGACGCGCTACGCGCCGCACATCAACCTTCCCGCCGCGCGGCTTCGCGCCAACGAGGTGCTCACCAACATGGTGCAGGCGGGCTTCATGACCGAGGGCCAGGTGGTCGGCGCGCGCCGCCATCCGGCGACGGCGGTTGAGCGCTCGCAGGTCGCCTCCGCCGACTACTTCCTCGACTGGGCCTTCGAGCAGGTGAAGAGCCACGTCGACGGAAAGGACAAGGTGCTCATCGCCCGCACGACGCTCGACATGCGGCTGCAAAAGGCCGCGGAGGCGGCGATCGAGTCGACGCTGCGTGAATCCGGCGATCAATACAACGTGCACCAGGCGGCGCTCGTCTCGATCGAGCCGGACGACGGATCGATCCGCGCCATGGTGGGCGGGCGCGACTATGGCGTCTCCACCTTCAACCGCGCGGTAAGCGCGCTCCGCCAGCCGGGCTCCTCCTTCAAGCCTTACGTCTACGCGACGGCGCTGGAGACGGGGAAATACACGCCCGATACGATCGTGCTCGACGCGCCGGTCTCGATCGGCAACTGGTCGCCGCATAATTACGGCCGCTCCTACAAGGGCCGGCTGACGCTCAGGAACGCGCTCAGACTGTCGCTGAATACGGTGGCGGTGCGGCTTTCGATCGCGACCGGGCGGCAGCCGATCGCCGAGCTTGCCGCGCGCATGGGCGTGGCGACGCCGCTCAAGGTCACCCGCTCGATGGCGCTCGGCTCCTCGGAGGTCACCGTGCTCGACCAGGCGACCGCCTATTCCGCCTTCGCCAACGGCGGCTACCGCATCTATCCGACCGGGCTGATCGATGTCAGGACGACGAACGGCAGGGTGGTCTACAGTACCAAGGCAAATCCGCAGCCGAAGGTGCGGGTGCTGAAGGAGGCCACCGAACTCGGGATGGTCTCCATGATGCACACCGTGGTGGAGGCCGGCACCGGCCGGCGCGCGCGCCTTCCCGGCATCAATGTTGCCGGCAAGACCGGCACGACGAACGCCTATCGGGACGCCTGGTTCGTCGGCTACACCGGCAACTTCACCACCGCGATCTGGATGGGCAACGACAACTACCAACCGACCAGGCGGCTGACAGGCGGCGTACTGCCGGCAGCGACCTGGGCGAAGTATATGCGCGTTGCCATGGCCTACGAGAAGCCAATCCCGCTTCCCGGCCTGCCGCCGCCCGAGGACAGCGGCGAGCAGCTCGTCGCGGACACCGGCGAGGAGAGTATCCTCGATCCTGGCGCCTCCGGCCGCTTGACCGAGGCGACCGCCGAGACGCTCGGCCGGCTCGAGGCGCGATTCAAGAAGGCGGCGGAAACACCCGAGCGCGAAGCTGCCCTCCCCGCCGCGGCTGGCGGCCCCCCTATCCGCCAGGCCGCGCTCGACGACGGCGAGCCGGCCAATCCATAGGGCGACGTGAGGTCGGTCCTCATCCTTCTCATCGGGATCGCGAGCGCGGTCGGGCTCGGGCTCTGGAGCGCGTGGCTTGCGGTGCGCTCGCCCGCGCCGATCGACACGATCGAGCTCGGCGCCTGGCAGGCGTGGCCGAATGCCGGGACCGCCGAGGCCGACCCCTACTCGCGTGCGCGGCTGGCGAGGACCGGGGAGATTCCGCTCGGCTCCGGCGAAGGGCTGACGCTCCTCGCGCTCAACGACGATTCCGGCGAGCCGTTGAGACAAGCCTGCGACTATCGCATCGTCGGGCAAACACCGCCGGCGCGGCTGTGGACCGTTGCGCTCGAGGATGCCGACGGCCGCGTCATCGAGGACGCCGGCGGCGTATCGGCGCTCGGCAGCGACACGCTGCTTCGCGCCCCGGACGGCTCGTTCGAGATCGTGCTCTCGGCGCGTCCGCAAACGGGAAACTGGATCTCCACCAAGAACGCGGCCCGCTTCCGAGTCGTGGTGCGGCTCTACGACACGACGGCACGTACCGGCACGGAGCTCACCACGCTCTTCATGCCGCGCATCGCGCGGGATCACTGCGCATGAGCGGGCTCGCACTGACGCGTGGCTGGGAGCTGCCGAATATCAGGTTCGGCGGCCTCGCCACCTTCGTGGCGGGCACGCTGCTTCTCGCCGGCACGATCCATATCTGCGCGATCCTGCTCGTCCCGGTCTTCGCCAAGGAGGACGGCTGGTCGCAGCTTGCTCCTTATGCCGGCGAGAACCAGTTCTCCGAGATACCGGACGCCAGCGCATCGGGTGCGAAGGGCGTCGCCGGCCTCGACCCGCTCTTCGTGACCGGCGCCTGCCGCGTCAGTCTCGCGGACGCACCTGCGAGTGTTGCCGTCGACGCCAACGACCGCTTCTGGTCGGTAGCGCTCTACGACCCCAAGGGCGTCATCGTCTTCAGCCTGAACGACAGAACGGCGATCGAGGGCCGCCTCGACATGATCGTCGTCAACCCGGTGCAAAATGCCGAGTTGAAGAAGACGCCTTCCACCGAGATCGAAGAAACGATCGTGGCGGAAAGCCCTTCCGACGATCTGATCGCCTTGCTCAGGCTCTTTGCGCCGTCGCCAACGGCGCGCGCCGACGCGCTGAAGATTTTGGCCGACTCGGAGTGCGTCCCCGCGCCCTCGGTCCTTCCTTAGCCCGGCAATGCCTTAGCCCGCGGATTGCAGGATTTGCTCCACTCTCGCGCACGTCAGGCAGAGAGAGCGTCCTTCGCCGCGTCGCGCTTGGCTCGCCGATGCCGGCCCTTCGGAGGCTCCGGCGGAAACTCGTGATACTCGACGCGGATGCCGGGGAAGATGACAACCTCTCCGGCGCGCTGGCTATGAGGCCGCGACGGTTTCGACGCGCCGATGGCAAACGGCAAGATGTCGGCCATGTCGCCTCCGTATTCGCTCGGTCGCACGATCTGGACGCATCATGGTTAACGTGCGGTGAACCCACTCTCCATGGTGTCCCCCACAAGCTCGATGAACGGCCGTCCCTCCCGATCTTCGATGTCGACCTGCCAAAGATCCGGATCGAAGCGCATCTCCTGCTCCATCCGCGCCTGCGTCGCTTCTTCGGAGAGAGCGTTTCCGATCAGGGAGAAGAGCCTATCCCGCGGATGCTCATCGTCAAAGACGCTTTGTGGGGCCGGCCCGTAAAGATCGAAAGCACCGTCGCGCCTGTCGACGACGACGAAGACCGCGCCCGCCTCCTCCGCGCCCCGCCGCGCGATCGATACGAAGGCGCCCGCCGCTTCTGCCCGTCGTCGAAGCGCCGCGACCCAGAAGTCGGTGCGCAGCCGGGGAAGCATCACCCCCCGTCGCGCATGGCGCCGGTCGCTCTCAGCTCGACGATGAGGCCATCGCTGATCTCGCCGGTTACCGGGAGGCTGTGGTCGCGCTGGAAGCGCATGATCGCGGCGCGTGTATCGGGGCCGACGACACCGTCGGCATTGAGCGGCCCGTAAGCGGAAAGCGCGAGCGCATTCTGCACGGATGCGACGAGCGGATCGGCGGCCGGTTCGCTCTGCGCCGTCTCCGCGATCGCGTTGTCTGTCGTGGCCGCAGGAGGCGTGGTGCTTCCGGTGTTGGCGGGCGCTTCGTCGGAAAGGATCGCTGCAAGCAGGTCGACGCTCGCCTCGCCGGTCGGCTCGCGGCCGGCCGACTTCTCGAATGACTCGATTGCCGCTTTTGTCTGCGGCCCCGCAATCCCGTCGATGGGGCCAGCATAGAGGCCGGCGCGGGACAAGGCGACCTGCACCGAGCGAACCAGCGCATCGCCCTTCGCGGGCTCAGGCTCGGCAACCCCGCGCGTCGCAAGAAGCGGCGCCGGATGATGCCGCGGCTGGAAGAAGAGCGCGTTCGTCGCGATCGCAGTCGCCACCGCCAGAAACGCGAGCGTGGCCCTGACGCCCGGTCGTTGCAGGTGCGCGTAGAGGCCCACGCCCATGTCAACCAACTTCGCCACGATCCTTCATCCGTCCTTTCGTCGTTGCGATACCCGCCAGATCGAGCCTGACGCTCAGCATCAGCCGGCTCTCGCGTCGATCGACGACCAGCGTTCCGCCGGCACTTTCGACCAAGTCCTTCAGCGTCGGAAGCTCGAGCGGATCCTTCGTGCTCATGGTCTCGGCTTCCTCGTCCGAGCGCTCGGCCGTGACCCGCAACAAGACGATACCCTTCAGCCTGCGTGCGTCAACGCGGATCGCGCCTTTTGCGCCGACCGCCGTGAGCGCCGCATCGAGCGCGAGATACGCGACGCGGCGGCCAACCTGGGGATCGCAGACGGCAAGAAGGTCACCATCGCATGCTACCTCAAGCGAGGCGCCCTGCTCTTCGGCCCGCCGCTTCACTTGGCGATGCGCGAAGGTGATCGCCGCGCCGACGTCGCTCGCGCGACGAGGCGGCGTCACAGCGGCAGTGCCTAACGTGTCGTCTTCGGCTTTGCTCTCTTGCGCAGGAGTCTCCGACGGCTGTGGCTCGGGGCGCGGCGACAGCCGCAACGAAACGCCGCCGCCCTCGCAGGGCGCCACGATCAATGTCGAAGGCTCTCTCCCCTCGCCCGCCGCGACGCCAGCGACTTCGATCGGTCGTCCGCGCGTCTTGCAGCTCCGCAACGCATCCGCGACGCCGGGCATATCGACCGGATCGAAGACGCTCGCGATGTGATGCTCGAACGCATCGGGAAGGAGACGCAGGCGCCGCCGCGCGGTTCGCGTCGCGGCGAGGACACAGCCGTCATAGTTTGCAAGGAGGATCGCCTCCGCTGGCGTAAGCTCGTCGAGGCAGGCGACGCGCCGCTGTGCGGCCGCACGCGAGAGCGACGTGACAAGCGCGGGCGCGGGCTTCTCCGCACGCGGGGCGATCACGCTGCGGGCCAGGGCAGGCGCTGCGGCGAAGAGCGGCGTCATCATCGCCGCGGCCATGCCGCCGTGGGAGAGCTGCTCCCCGAAGACCGCGAGATAGAAGATCAGCCAGCCGAGGAGCCCGACGATCACGATGCCGCCGAACAGAGCCGCCCTGCGCGGCCGGTTCGAGGCCAAAGCGTGCGAGATCACGAGATAGCCGGAGGCGATCGCCGCGGGGACGGCGAGCGGCGCGTTGAGCGCGAGCGAGAAGAGGAGGAGCACCGGGAGGCCAAGCACCGCCGCCAGGCCAGCGCTTGCCAACGCCCGCGCGGCGGTCGCGTCGCCGTCCACGCCCTCGGACGCGCGCAGCGACGGCACGGCGGCATGGACGAGAGACCGAAAATTGAAACGAAGTGCGCGCATCGGCGGTAGCCCTGCGGTCGAAGGCATTCAGTAGCCTTTGCTCGACGTAAATCTCGCCGCGCAGATTCAGGAACCGATTTTAATGAAGGCTGAAGCGCACACCTCAAAGCACCGTAGGAACGGGCTCCTGAGCGTGGAACCTCCGGTCAGGGTTAAGCGATGCTTGCGCGAAGGCACCGATTGCGCACGCGTCGGTTAGAAAGCGTTAAACGCGTTTTCGAAAAAACACGCAAAATTCGACTCGACTTAAGCACCCTCCCTTCACCTCGCCATGATTGCATGCGCCAATAGAAAAAGAGGCCACAGGGAAAGGCATGTTTGTCCTGCGTTCGCTTTTCTGGCTGTCGACGGTCGTGCTGCTGTTGCCACCGTCGGAGGACGGCAGCTCGCCTGCGCCGCGCGTGAGCCTGCTACATACCGCTTATGCAGCACGCGATCTCTTCCAAGATCTCTCCAACGTCTGCGAGCGCAATCCCGACGCCTGCGAGGCCAGCCGCGAGGCTCTGGCGCTGCTGGTGCGCAAGGTTGAGACCGGCGTCGATATCGTTTCCGCCGGGATCGCCGTCGGCCGGGGACAAGCGGAGGCAGCGGTCGACCACGGAACGCTCACGTCCACCGATCTGGCGATCGCCTGGTCGGCCACGGAGCCTCAACAGCCGAAATAGTCGCCATTGCAGAAATAGTTGCCTGCAAAAAGGCGGCTTGCATCGGTCGGCGCTCCACCCACCTTGTGCTAGGAGTGGGTGCCATGAACGCAGCAGAGACCTCAATCGACGACCTCGTCGAGAACTTCTCCTTCCTGGACGATTGGGAGGATCGCTACCGCTACGTGATCGAGCTCGGGAAGAGCCTACCCGAGCTCACGGAGGCGGAGCACAGCGACGCTAACAAGGTGCGCGGCTGTGCTAGCCAGGTGTGGTTCGTCAGCAAGGTGACGCGGAACGGCGAGACGCGGCTGACCTTTCGCGGCGACAGCGACGCCCATATCGTGCGCGGCCTGATCGCGGTCCTGCTTGCGATCTATTCCGGGCGCACCGCGCGCGAGATCGTCGAAACGGACGTCGAGGCGATCTTCTCCCAGTTCGGTCTTCGCGAGCATCTGACCTCGCAGCGCTCAAACGGCCTCTCCTCGATGGTGGGCCGCATCCGCGCCGACGCAGAGGCGGCGCTTGCCGGCGCTCAGGCGATGTCCGGCCGGTAGTCTTCGGCGCCCCAGTGCCTCAGCTTCCGCGCGCCGGGCCGTCCGGTCGCGGTCGCCATCAGCCCATAATGGCGCCAAGCCTTCAAGCGCGATGCGCAGCACGAGCTTCGCCGAGCGCGCAGGCCATAGGCGCTCCCGCTCCACCGTCTCCAAGCCCTTCAGAAAGCAGCAGACGTCGACCAGCACGCCGGAGAGCTCAGGGCCAACGGCGCGCATCGCCCGGTCGAAGCGAAGACGGGCGGCGAGCGCCATCTCGGTCAGATCCGAGATTCCGGACCCGTCCCCGGCGCGGCGGCCGGTGCTGACGCTCGCCGACCAGTTAGCGGTTACACGCGGCTGCAGCCTGCCCATCTCGAAATCGCGACGCAGCCGCTCGGCCGCCTCGGTCGCGTGCGGCTTCAGCCACGGCTCGCCGCCTTTGGCGACCCGGCGCGACAGCGCTGCGACGGGGCTTTCGTCGAGGTCTACGACAACGCGCGCGCCGTGGCGATCCCGCTTCTTCTCGGCCAGCGTCCCGTGCTGGGCGCGGAAAGGCCGCTCCGCGTCCTCCCGCCGTTTGAGCTGCGCGGCAGCCACGGATGCGGCACCGAAAGCGCCGGGCTCGGCCTCGCTCAGGAGGCCCGCCGCAAGGAACGCAAGCGGGCGGGGATAAGTCTCCGGTCCGGCGGCGCGGGCGGGCACAACAAAAATGAAATCCCCGCCGTCTCCGGCGCCGACACGATGCCGCATCGATCAAGGAGACGGTATCGATGTCGGGGCGAGAGTCACACGTGGAGAACGGGAGGCGGGGTGCCGAGCGAGTCGCCCGCGCCGCGTCGCATGCGATCAGCGAAACGATTAGAGCAGGTGCGGAGACTTATGACCGCGTGCGCGACCTGCCGAGGCTCACGCGCATCGACACTCTCTCGGGGCTCGCTGACACGGCGGAGAACGTTGCGAACATCGTCGCGCGGCTGGAACGTGCGCTGAGGGCGGAGCGGAACCGTGCGCGCTCAGGTCATTGGACCTATGACCTCAATCGGCACATCGCGCTTCGCCAGGCCCATTGCGCGGAAACCGCGCGACTCGCAGCGATTCGCGCCGCGGGAGGGCGGCTCTAGCGCTTCTGGCCGAGCCCCATCTGCTTGGCCAGCGCAGAGCGCGCCTTGGCGTAGTTCGGCGCCACCATGGGATAGTCGGCGGGAAGGCGCCATTTTTCGCGGTATTGCTCGGGCGTCAGGTCATAGTGCGTGCGCAGGTGACGCTTGAGCGACTTGAACTTCTGCCCATCCTCCAGGCACACAATGTAGTCGGGCATCACAGACTTCCGCACCGGCACCGCAGGCTTCAAAGGCCCCACGACCGGATCGGCCTTGCCCATGGCGGTGCGATGAAGCGCTGCGTGAATGTCCCTGATAAGGCCTGTGAGATCGGTTGACGCGACGGTGTTGGTGCTCACGTAGGCGGCAACGATCTCCGCTGTAAGCTCTATGAGACTGTCCTTTTCCATGGTGCCGATCATCCACTCCCCGTGATCCCCCGCAGGCGCCATGACGCCCGTGCAGCGGAGCTTTAGTAACAATCTAGAGTATTTGCAATTGCTAGCTTTATCGTTCTCGTTTTTCGTGCAACGGCCAAATTATTGAATGAGTTAGCTCGACCCACACGCAAGTCCACCTAAGCGGCAGAGGTGGGCTCTTCTGCAAAAGGACGCACCCTAAGCGGGCTTTCCGTATCCGAATCGCTACGAGCCTGCGACGCTTTAACTCGCTGTGGACGGCCAGCGCGTCGGCAAAGCTCCGCATGGACCGGATCGTCTGTTGTCGGGCGTCCACCCACATGTTCCGGCCCTACGAATTCCGGAATCCGTAGAGTCTCACCGCCGGTTCCGCTAAGACCCTCGTGGGAGGGACGCAGATGCGAACGGCGAGCCTCGCGGGCTTTCTTCTGCTGTTCTGGCTGGCGTTGTCGGGACACTACACGCCGTGGCTTATCGTCGTGGGCGTCGCAAGCGCAGCACTGACTGCGCTCGCGGCGCGTCGCCTGGGTATCGTCGACCAGGAGGGCCATCCCCTGCATCTTCTTCGGGGCGCTTTCACCTACTTCCCCTGGCTTGCCCGAGAAGTCGCCAACTCCGCGTGGGGCGTGAGCAAGATCATCGTCAATCCGCGCCTGCCGGTCTCGCCGACCATGACGGTCGTCAAAGCAAGCCAATGCACCGGTGCGGGCCTCGCCACCTACGCCGATTCAATTACGCTCACACCCGGAACCATCACGGTCGGCGTCGTCGGAAACGACCTCACCGTGCATGCGCTCGTGCGTGAGGGCGCGCTCGATCTCGAGGCGGGTCGAATGGACGCGCGCGTGCGCCGCTTAGAGGGCGGCGCCTGATGTTCACTGCCGCTGCCGCCGCGATCCTTGCCGCGCTCGCGCTCGTCGTGGTGCGCGCGGTCAAGGGCCCCTCGGTCTTCGATCGCGTGCTTGCCGGGAACTCCGTCGGCTCGCTGGCGATCATGCTCCTCGCCGTGGTCGGGTTCCTGACCGGCCGCCCGGAATTCCTCGACATCGGCCTGACCTACGGCCTCCTCAACCTGATCGGGACGCTGGCGGTGCTGAAGTTCTTCCGGCACGGCGATTTCGCCTATGACGCAAGCGAGGGAGACCGGCCGTGATCGCTACGGCGCTCGACATCGCAAGCTGGGTGCTGATCGTGGGCGGTTCGCTGTTCGTCCTCGTCGGCGCGATCGGGCTCCTGCGCATGCCGGAGCTCTTCACGCGCATGCACGCCGGCAGCGTCATCGACACGCTCGGCGCGGGGCTGCTCATCCTCGGGATGATGCTGCAGACACACTTCGATCAGACCACGGTGAAGCTCTTCTTCATCGCGGTGCTGCTCTTCTTCACGGGCCCCATCGTGACGCACGCTCTCGCTCAAGCCGCGCTGCACGAGAAGGTCGAGCCTGCCCTTGCCGAAGACCGGCGGCGAGCCGCCGATGCGTTGGGGAGGCGGCAATAGAATCGTTCGTCAACGTTGCGCTGTTGACGCTCCTTGCGGTCGTCACGGTCGCCGTCATCAGCCAGCGCGGCCTCTTCAGCGTCGTCATCCTGAGCAGCATCTACAGCTTCTTGATGGCAAGCGTGCTGATCGTGCTCGATGCGGTCGATGTCGCCATGACGGAAGCGTCGGTCGGCGCCGGCGTGTCGACCGTCCTGCTTCTGGCCACCCTCAACCTCACCAAGACCACGGAGATCCGTCGGCCGCGGCCCAGTCTGCTGCCGCTTTTGCTGTCGCTCGTCGTGGGCGGGCTGATCGCCTGGGGGACGCGGGTGCTCCCGCCCTTCGGAACCGCGGACACGCCGATCCATACCCACGTGGCGCCGCGTTACCTCACCCGCTCGATCGCGGAGACGGGCGTCCCCAACGTCGTCACCTCGGTGCTGTCCGACTACCGCGGCTACGACACGCTCGGCGAGACGACGGTGATCTTCACCGCCGGAATCGGCGTGATGCTCCTTCTTCGGGGCTTCCGCCGACGCGACGAGGAGAAACGGGAGCGGCGCGAATGAGCCTCGACGTCATCCTGCGCGTCGGCACCAAGGTGATCCTGCCGTTCATCCAGCTCTTCGCGCTCTATGTGCAGTTTCACGGCGACTATGGGCCGGGCGGCGGCTTCCAGGCCGGCGTCATCACCGCGGGCGGGGTGATCCTGTTCGCCATCACCTTCGGCCTCAGGCGCGCGCAGCAGATCGCGCCGAGGGCCGTGGTCGAGCGTATGGTGCCGCTCGGCGTGCTGATCTACGCAGGAACCGGTGCTATCGGCCTCCTGCTGGGAGCGAATTTCCTCGACTACTCGGTGCTCGCGCACGACCCGGTGCACGGTCACGAATGGGGCATCTTCCTCGTCGAGTTCGGCGTTCTCACCACCGTGTCAGGCACGATGATCGCCCTCTTCTACGCCTTCGTGGAGAGAGGGCGCTGATGGATTTCCTCAAGGATATCTCGAGCCACTACAATTACGCCGTCACAATCTTCCTGATGGTCGCCGGGCTCTACATCGTCATGGCGCGCGGCAACATGGTGAAGAAGCTCGTCGGCCTGGCGATCTTTCAAACCTCGGTCTACCTGCTCTTCATCGAGCCGGGGAAGATCGTCGGCGGCACCGCACCGATCATCGACCCCGCCTACAGCGTCTATTCGAACCCGCTTCCCCACGTCCTGATCCTCACCGCCATCGTCGTCGGCGTCGCCACGCAGGCGCTCGGCCTCGCCATCGTCGTGCGCATCAACGAGGCCTACGGCAGCATCGAAGAGGACGAGATCCTGCAAAAGGACGGCGAAGCATGACGGCGGTTCTGCCGCAACTGCCGGTCCTGCAAGTCGTAATTCCCCTGTTCGGCGCCGTTCTCGCCGGGTTCCTTCGGCGCGGCGCACCGGCATTCACTGTCGCGCTCGTCGCCACATGGGCGGCCGCCGCGATCGCCTGCACGATGCTGTGGCAGGTCATCGCGGGCGGCCCGATCTCCTACGCAATGGGCGGCTGGGCTCCGCCCTGGGGCATCGAATACCGGGTCGACCTCCTCAGCGCCTTCGTACTCGTGCTCGTCTCTTCGGTCGCCGCTGTTCTGATTCCCTTCGCACGCCGCAGCGTCACGCTTGAGCTCGACGAAGGCCGCGAGGCCTGGTTCTACTGCATGTACCTGCTGTGCCTGACCGGGCTCCTCGGCATCACAGCGACCGGCGACGCCTTCAACGCCTTCGTCTTCCTCGAGATTTCGTCGCTCTCCACCTACGTGATGATCGCCACCGGCCCGGATCGGCGCGCGCTCCTCGCGGCGTTCCAGTATCTCGTTATGGGCACGATCGGCGCCACGTTCTACGTGATCGGAATCGGCTTTCTCTATCTTCTGACCGGCAGTCTCAACTTCGTCGATATCGCCGGGCGCCTCGCCGCCGTCGGACCCGATCAGTTTCCCGCGATCGTGGCGGCGCTCGCCTTCATCAGCGTTGGCGTCGGGCTGAAGCTCGCGCTCTTTCCGCTCCACGCATGGCTTCCGAACGCCTACGCCTACGCGCCGTCATTCGCGACGACCTTCCTCGCCGCGAGCGCGACCAAAGTCGCGATCTATCTTCTGATCCGGCTCTATTTCTCGGTGTTCGGCTATGCAGTCGACTACGCCGCACTGCCGATCAGCGACGTGATGATCGCGCTTTCGGTCGCCGCGATGTTCGTCGCCTCGACGGTCGCGATCTTCGAGACCAATTTGAAGCGCATGCTCGCCTATTCGTCGGTCGCGCAGATCGGCTACATCACGCTCGGCATCGGGCTCGCCAATGTGGCCGGCCTGACCGGCGGCCTTGCGCACCTCTTCAACCACGCCATCATGAAGGCGACGCTGTTCGCCGCGCTCGGCTGCGTCTTCTTCCGCGTCGGTTCGGTCTCGCTTGGCGAGATCGCCGGACTCGGGCGGCGGATGCCGATTACCATGGCGGCGTTCACCATCGCCGGGCTCGCGCTGATCGGCGTGCCCGGCACCGCCGGCTTCATCTCCAAATGGTACCTGGCGCTCGGCGCGCTGGACGACGGCTCCTGGCTCCTCGTCTTCCTCATCGTGGCGAGCTCGCTCGTCTCGGTGCTCTATGTCGGCCGCGTCATGGAGGTCATATGGTTCCGTGAACCGACGTCGCGTGCCTGTATCGCGGCCTCCGACCCACCGCTCTCGATGCTCATTCCGCTGGTCGTGCTCGCCGCGGCGGTGATCTATTTCGGCTTCGACACGCGCCTGACCGCAGGACTCTCGGGCGACATCGCGCGCGCGCTGATCGGCGATCTCCGATGACGCCGCCCGTTTCGCCCGCGACGCTGCTCCTCGCGGCGCTCGTCATCCCCTATGTCGGCGCGGCACTCATTCCGCTCTTCCATCGGCGGCCGAACATTCGTGAGGCGGTCACGCTCGTCACCGCGGCACTTCTCTTCCTTTGCGTCGTGGGGATCGCCGACGCGGTCTTTGCCGGCGCGCGCCCTGAGCTTGCCGGAATCTCGATCCTGCCGCGCATCGCCTTCTCCTTCCGAGTCGAGCCGCTCGGCATGCTCTTCGCGCTCGTTGCGTCGAGCCTCTGGATTTTGAATTCCATCTACTCGATCGGCTACATGCGCGCGCATGACGAGCCGCGACAAACGAGCTATTACGTTTGCTTCGCGATCGCGCTGGGCAGCACGATCGGCATCGCCTTCGCTGCGAACCTCTTCACGCTGTTTCTCTTCTATGAGGCGCTGACGCTTTCGACCTATCCACTCGTCACGCACGATCGCGACGCGGAGGCGATGCGCTCCGGGCGGGTCTATCTGCTGCTTCTGCTCGGCACATCGATGGTGCTGTTCCTACCGGCCATCGTCGCGACCTGGGCTATCGCCGGCACGCTCGACTTTGCACCCGGCGGCATCCTCGCGGGGAAAGCCAGCGATGCCACCGTCGCCGCGCTTCTCGTCCTCTATGTCTTCGGCATCGGCAAAGCGGCGGTCATGCCGGTGCATTCGTGGCTGCCGGCGGCCATGGTGGCGCCAACGCCGGTCTCAGCACTTCTTCATGCCGTGGCGGTGGTCAAAGCCGGCGTCTTCACCATGATGAAGGTGATGGTCTACGTCTTCGGCATCGACCTCCTGCGGCAGACGACGATGAGCGAGGTGTTGCTCTACATCGCCGCCTTCACCGTCGTTGCTGCCTCGCTCATCGCCATGGCGCAGGACAACCTCAAGCGCCGCCTCGCCTATTCGACAGTTTCGCAGCTCTCCTACATCGTCGCCGGCGCGCTGCTCGCGAGCCAGCTCGGCGTCGTCGGCGGCAGTCTGCAGATCGCCATGCACGCCGTCGGCAAGATCACGCTCTTCTTCTGCGCCGGTGCCATCTATGTCGCCGCCCACAAGACGGAGGTGAGCGAGCTTCCGGGGCTTGGGCGAACGATGCCGATCACCTTCGCCGCCTTCCTTGTCGGCGCGCTCTCCATCGTCGGGCTGCCGCCCTTTGGCGGCCTTTGGAGCAAATGGTTCCTCGTGCTCGGCGCTTTGCAGGCGCACCAGATCGCCATCGTCGCGGTGCTGATGCTCTCCTCGCTCCTCAACATCGCCTATCTTGTGCCCATCCCGCTCCGCGCCTTCTTCGGCAAGCCGCCAGCCGGCAGCAACACAAACGGCGACGAAAGCGGCATCCAGGAAGCGCCGCTCCCATGCCTCATCGCACTGACGGCTACCGCTGTCGGCTGCGTGCTTCTGTTCTTCTTCGCCGAGCCGCTTTACGCCCTCGTCTCCGCGATCCCGCTCAGATAGGAGCCCCACCATGGCCCCCGAACCGGAAGACAAGCGGCATATCTTCGACAATCCGAGGAACGTCTGGCGCGTGATCTACGCGCTTCACGCCATCTGCGCCGTGGTCTTCGCGGCGGACTTCTTCGTCCACCGCCACGTCGAGCATCCTTGGGAGGCGCTTTACGGCTTCTACTGCGTCTACGGCTTCGTCGCCTGTTTCCTCCTCGTGCTCATCGCCAAGGAAATGCGCAAGGTGCTGATGCGGCGCGAAGACTATTACGATGGCTAGCGTCGCGCCGTTCCTCGTCTTCTTCGTCGGCGCTGCGCTCGTCGCGGCGACGAGCGGCGCGCTGCGCGCTGCGATCCTGCTCGCGGTCCCGATCGTCGGTGCGATCAACCTCCTCGGGCTGCCGGACGGAACATCGGGCGCGATCCCCCTTTTCGGTTACACGCTGACCTTCGTCGAGGCGGACAAGCTCGGCTTCCTCTTCGGCTATCTCTTCCACCTCGCCGCCTTCTTTGGCATCGTCTTCTCGCTGCACCTCAGGGACCGCGTGCAGCACGTCTCAGGGCTTCTCTATGCCGGTAGCGCACTCGGCGCCGTCTTCGCCGGCGACATGCTGACGCTCTTCATCTTCTGGGAACTTCTGGCGATCACCTCGGCGTTCCTGATCCTGGCACGTCGAACCGACCGCGCGACGCGCGCGGCGCTGCGTTACCTCCTGATCCAGATCGGCTCCGGCTTGCTGCTTCTCGCCGGCGTGGTGATCAGGAGTTGGCAGACGGGCTCGATCGCCATCGAGCCGATCGCACTCGAAGGGCTCGCCGCCTGGCTCATTTTCCTCGCCGTCGGCATAAAGTGCTGCTTCCCGTTCCTGCACAACTGGCTGACCGACGCCTACCCTGAGGCGACCCCGACCGGCACGGTCTTCCTCAGCGCCTTCACCACCAAGGTCGCGGTCTACGTGCTGGCGCGGCTCTTCGTCGGCGAGCCGATCCTCATCTACATCGGCGCGGTGATGACGATGTTCCCGATCTTCTATGCGGTGATCGAGAACGACCTGCGGCGCGTGCTCGCCTACAGCATGATCAACCAGATCGGCTTCATGGTCTGCGGCATCGGCATCGGCACGTCTCTGGCGTTGAACGGCGCGGTCGCCCACGCCTTCAACGATGTGATCTTCAAGGGCCTGCTCTTCATGTCGATGGGCGCGGTGCTCTACCGCACCGGCAAGATCAACGGCTCGGACCTCGGCGGACTCTACAAGTCGATGCCGTGGACCACGGGCTTTTGCATCGTGGGCGCCGCATCGATCTCCGCCTTCCCGCTCTTCTCAGGCTTCGTATCGAAGTCGATGGTGATGGTCGCAGCGCTCGAAGAAGGCCACCCGATCGTATGGCTGGCGCTCCTTTTCGCCTCGGCCGGCGTCTTCCACCACGCCGGCATCAAGATCCCCTATTTCGCCTTCTTCGCGCACGATTCAGGCATCCGCACCAAGGAAGCGCCTACGAACATGCTGATCGCCATGGCGCTCTCCGCCGCGGTCTGCATCTTCAACGGCGCCTATCCGTGGCTGCTCTACGAGATGCTGCCCTTCCCGGTCGATTACGCGCCCTACACGGCGGAGCACGTGCTCACGCAGAGCCAGCTCCTCTTCTTCTCCGCGCTCGCCTTCGTCTGGCTCAACCTGTTGCACCTCTATCCGCCGGAGCTTCCGAGCGTAAACATCGACGCCGAATGGAGCTACCGCAAAGCCCTGCCGGCGATCGGCCGCGTCGCGCTGGCGCTTGGGCGTCAGGCGCGCGAAAGCATCGTCGTGGGCGGCGCCGCGATGCTTCGGCGCGCGTTCGGCCGCCTCTCGCGCCACACTTGGCCGGACGGGGCGCTCGCCCGCACCTGGCCGACCGGATCCATGGCGTTTTGGACCACCGTCGTTCTCGCCATGTACCTGATCCTCTCGTATCTCTGAGCCGGCTTGCCTCACCGGCCATTACCCCCTACCTCCGCGCGATGCAGAAGCCCCTTGTCCCGCCGCGCGCCGAGCGCCGGCCCGTCCCCGTCACGCATCACGGTCACACCCGCACCGACGAATACGCTTGGCTGCGCGCCGACAACTGGCAGGAGGTCATGCGCAACCCGTCGGCGCTGGCGGAAGACATCCACGCCTATCTCGATGCGGAGAACGCCTATTTTGCCGCGGCGATGGCCGATACGGACGCCCTGCAAGAGACGCTCTTCAAGGAGATGCGCGGGCGCATCAAGGAGGACGATTCCTCCGTCCCCTCTCCCGACGGACCGTGGGCTTACGCGGTGCGCTACATCGAGGGCGGACAGCATCCGCTCTACGTGCGCGAGAAGCGCGAGGGCGGCGGCGAAGAGACCATGCTGGACGGCAACGCGCTCGGCGAGGGCCGCGCCTATTTCCGCATCGGCGGCGCCGTCCATTCGCCCGACCATCGGCTGCTCGCGTGGTCGCACGACGATGCCGGCTCCGAGTTCTTCACGCTCTCCGTGCGTGACCTCGAGAACGGCAGCGATCTTGCCGATCTGATCCCCGACACGAGTGGCGGCGCAACGTGGTCGGCGGACGGCCACTTCATCTTCTATGTCCGTCTCGACGCCAACCACCGGCCGTCGCGTGTCTTCCGTCACAAGCTCGGGACGAGCCCGGAAGCCGACGTACTCGTTTACGAAGAGCAGGACCCGGGCTTCTTCGTCGGCATCGGCAAGACACTTTCGCGGCGCTTCATCCTGATCCAGGCGCACGACCATCAGACCTCGGAAGTCTGGATGATCCCGGCCGACACGCCGGAGACGGAGCCGCGTCTCATCGCTCCACGCGACACAGCGGTCGAGTACCATGTCGACGAAGCTCACGGCACGCTCTTCATCCTGACCAACGCCGGCGGCGCGAAGGACTTCAAGATCGTCGCCGCGCCGGTGGAGACGCCGGAGCGCGAGAACTGGAGCGACCTCGTCGCGCACGAGCCCGGCCGGCTGATCATCGGGCACGACGTCACCGCGCGGCATCTGGTACGGCTTGAGCGGTTCGAGGGGTTGCCGCGCATCATCGTCCGGCGGCTCGACGACGGCTTGGAGCATACGATCGCCTTCGAGGAGGAGGCCTACGCGCTCGGGTTGATGGGCGGCTACGAGTTCGACACCGACACGCTGCGCTTCAACTATTCCTCGATGGCGACCCCGGGGCGCGTCTTCGACTACGACATGGAGAGCCGCAAGCGAGTGCTCCGCAAGGAGCAGGAAGTGCCCTCCGGCCACGACCCGTCGCGCTACTTGACGCGGCGCATCATGGCGCCGGCGCCGGACGGCGAGACGATCCCGATTTCGCTTCTCTATCTCAAGGACACGCCGCTCGACGGCTCCGCGCCGGCACTCCTCTACGGCTACGGCGCTTACGGCATGTCGACGCCGGCCGGGTTCTCGATCTCGCGGCTCTCGCTCGTCGACCGCGGCTTCGTCTACGCGATCGCCCATATCCGCGGCGGCAAGGACAAGGGTTACGCCTGGTACGAGACGGGGCGGCGCGAGGCGAAGCCTAACACCTTCACCGATTTCATCGCAGCGGGAGAGCACCTCGCCGCCGAGCGCATCACCTCGCGCAGAAAGATCGTCGGCCAGGGCGGCTCGGCGGGCGGCATGCTGATCGGCGCCGTCGCCAACATGACGACGGACCTCTTCGGCGGCCTCATCGCCGCGGTGCCGTTCGTCGACGTTTTGAACACGATGCTCGACGACACGCTGCCGCTCACGCCGCCGGAATGGCCGGAATGGGGCAACCCGATCGAAAGCGCCGTCGACTTCCAGACGCTGCTCGCCTACTCGCCCTACGACAATGTGCAGGCGAAATACTACCCGCCCATCCTGGCGCTCGCCGGACTGACCGATCCGCGCGTCACCTATTGGGAGCCGGCGAAGTGGGTGGCGCGACTGCGGGCGCTCAAAACCGACGAGAACCTCGTGCTCCTGCGCACCAACATGGAGGCCGGCCACGGCGGCGCCGCCGGCCGCTTCGACGCGCTGAAAGAGACGGCAATCGAGATCGCCTTCGCGCTCAAGGTGACCGGCAAGAGCGAATAGAGGCCGGGAAATCCCCCTGCCACGGCGAAAACATTCCGGAACCGCCGGCAAATTCGCCGCGTTCTTCGGTTGCCCCGCGGTGCAGGTTGACTAGAAAGAGGCCCCGAGGAACAGCGACGATCCCGCCCTCGTTCCTGCAGCGAATTTCATACATGAGGAGACGAACATGGCCTTCACGCTCCCGGACCTCCCCTACGCCTACGACGCGCTCGCGCCGCACATGTCGAAGGAGACGTTGGAGTTCCATCACGACAAGCACCACAACGCCTATCTCGTGGCGATGACCGGCATGATCGACGGCACCGAGTACGCCTCGATGTCGCTGGAGGACATCTGCAAGAAGAGCTTCAAAGACAACCCCAAGCTCTTCAACCAGGCCGGACAGTTCTACAATCACATCCACTTCTGGAAGTGGATGAAGCCGAACGGCGGCGGCAAGAAGCTTCCCGGCAAGCTCGAAGAGCAGATCAAGAAGGACCTCGGCTCCGTCGACGAGTTCCGCACAGCTTTCATCCAGGCAGGCACCACGCAGTTCGGCTCCGGCTGGGCATGGCTGGCTCTAAAGGACGGCAAGCTGGTGGTGATGCAAACGCCGAACGGCGAGAACCCCCTGGTCAGGGGCGCCACGCCGCTTCTCGGCGTCGACGTGTGGGAGCACTCCTACTACATCGACTACCGCAACGCGCGGCCGAAATACCTGGAGACCTGGTTCGACAACCTGGTCAATTGGGACTACGTCGCCGAGCTCTACGGCGCCTGAGGCCGCATCGCGGGCCGGGCACATCCCGGCCCGCGCGTTTCTCGCGCGAATGTGTTCATCCGTGTCCGCGTAGGCGTCTTTGCAGTCATGACGCCTTCCCTTTCCCTTTGTTACTCAGTTGCCTGTACGGATTCCGAACGGAATCCGGGGAACTTCGTGCGAGGTTGATGGAGGAAGAATGATGCGTCGTTTGCTTGTTGGTTTCGCCGCCGCCGGAATTGCTTTCGCCGCCGTGGGAGCGTCCGCCGCCGAGGACCCAATCGACGTCAGGCAGAAGATCATGACTTCGGTGGGAAGGGCGGGTGGCCTGCTTTTCGGAATGGTGCAGGGCAAGTCCGAGTTCGACGCGCGTTCGGCCGGCCTCGCGCTATCGACGCTGCAAGCCGCCTCCGCCACTTTTGGCGATTACTTCCCGGCCGGATCGGAGTCCGGCGAACATACTTGTGCAGGCGCCAAAATCTGGGAAGATCGGGCGGGCTTCGACGCGGTCGTCGGGCAGTTCGCCGAACGCAGCAGCGCTGCGTTTTCCGCCGCACCGAAAGACGTCGAATCCCTCAAGGTGGCGATCGGACCTGTGTTTGAGATGTGTGGAGAATGCCACAAAGCTTATCGTCAGAGTGAAGACTACTCCACGAGATGCTGAAGCGCATTCTGGCGACGATTGGCGTCTTAGCTGTATTCTTTATTGCTCTCTTCTGGTTCTTGACGGTGCCTGAGCCGCTCGATGCGGCTCAGCTTCCCGCGCACGCTGCCGACATCGCGAACGGCGAGCGCGTCTTCCATGCCGGGGGCTGCTCCTCCTGCCATGCCGCGCCGGACGCGAAGGGTGACGAGACGCTGAAGCTCGGCGGCGGCCGCGAGCTTCGGACCGATTTCGGCCTTTTCCGTGTACCCAACATCTCACCGGACCTCGAAACCGGGATCGGCGGCTGGTCGACGCTCGATTTCGTCAACGCGGTGATGCGAGGCGTCTCACCGCAAGGCACGCATCTCTATCCGGCCTTTCCCTACGCCTCCTACGCCAAGATGCGCGTCGAAGACGTGATCGATCTCAAGGCCTTCATCGCGACTCTGCCGGCGGTCTCGAACCGTGTCGCTGGACACGAGCTCAGCTTCCCGTTCAACATCCGCCGTGGCGTCGGCCTGTGGAAGCGGCTCTATCTCTCCGATGCGCCGGTCATTGACCTCGCCGGAGCCGACGAGACCACGCTGCGGGGCCAATACCTGGCCGAGGGAGCAGGCCATTGCGGCGAGTGCCACACGTCGCGCGACGTCATGGGTGGTCTCAAGACCGCGCTCTGGCTTGCCGGCGCGCCCAACCCGGAAGGGCGCGGCACGATCCCCAACATCACGCCGGGACCCGGCGGCCTGACTTGGTCGGAAGGCGAGATCGTCGACGCTTTCGAGACCGGTTTCACTCCCAGCTTCGATACGTTTGGAAGCAGCATGGTCGACGTGCAGGAAGACCTCGCGCACCTTCCTGACGATGACCTCCATGCCATCGCGGCCTATCTGAAAGCCGTTCCGCCCCTTCCCGACGCGGTCGAGGCGGACGCAGGCGCCCAATAAAATCCCTCAGCTGTCGCTCAGAGGGCGGCAGCGCGCGTAGAGCAGGGTTCCCTCGTAAAGGTAGCTGATCGCGGCCTGCCGCCATGCCTCGCAGGCATATTGGCTGGGAAAGCAGCCGCGCGCCGAAAACGGCCCGCGCGACTGACTGAAGCTGTCGATGCGGTTTCCGCCGAATTCCCCGTACCACGTGGCATGCCGTCCGATCGCCGCGGCGATCGCGTCGCAGTCTCCGGCCACGGGCGGCTTCGGCTCCTGGTAGTGAAAGAAGCTCTCGATCGGGCCGGCCGCGCTCGCGGCGTTCATCGCCAGAAACGCGGCGGCGGCAATGACAATCCTCAACATCGACACGCTCCGTTCAGCGGGCTGAAAGTCACTGATGCGCCCAGTTCCAATAGAGCTCCCGCGCCTTTGCATGCAGCGGTCCGGGCTGCAGCGCCCGGTCCTCGATCCGCGTGATCGGCACGACCTTCGAGTAGTTGCCGCTGGAGAATATCTCGTCGGCGTCAAGAAAGTCTTCCACCGTCAGGGCCGTCTCCAGCACCTCCACCCCCGCGCCGCGCATCAGCCGGATGACGCGCTGGCGTGTGATGCCGGCCAAAAACGACCGGTTCGGGGCGGGCGTCTTCACCACCCCGTCCTTCGCCATGAAGATGTTCGACGTGCCGGTCTCCGCCACGTTGCCGAGCATGTCGCGGACGAGCGCGTTGTCGAAGCCGCGGGCGCGCGCCTCCATAATGGCGCGGCCGTTGTTCGGATAGAGGCAGCCGGCCTTGGCGTTGGTCGGCATCGATTCGAACGTCGGCCTGCGGAAGGGCGAGACGGAGACCGAGAAGCCGGTCGGCGGCGGCATCGGTGTCTCGTAGATGGTCAGCAGGAAGCGGGTCGATTCAGGATCCGCAGGGACGGAGAGATAGCCCCCCTGCTCGGCCCAGTACATCGGGCGGATATAGAGCGCCGCATCGCCCGGGAACTTCTTCATGCCGTCGCTGACGAGACCGAGCATCGTGTCGACCTCCACGCTCGGCTTCAGCCCGAGGGCGGTCGCCGAGGCGTTGACGCGGGCGCAGTGCAGGTCGAGATCGGGGGTCACGCCCTCAAAGGCGCGCGCGCCGTCAAACACGCTCGAGCCGAGCCAGGCCGCGTGCGTGCGGGGGCCCATGATCGGGACGTTTCCTTCGTGCCAATCGCCGTCGAGGAAGGTCCAGGTGCGGGACCATTCCACCATTGTCTGTCTCCTTGGGCTGGCACTTCTGATAGGGTTTCGCCACAGAGGAGTCCACGAAGGAGAGACCCGATGAGCGACAGCGGGAATGCCGGAAACGACACCGTGGCGCGCTACCTCGCCCCGGGGGGCGACAACGTGAAGCTCATCTACATCCTCTACCTGGCGAGCGCGGTCATCGGCGTTACCATCCTGGTCGGCCTGGTGATCGCCTACATCAACCGCGGAGAAGCGGTCGGGACCTGGGCGGAGAGCCACTACACCTACCAGATCCGCACGTTCTGGATCGGGCTCCTTTATTCGTGCATATCGGTGGTGCTGATGATCATCGGCATCGGGTTCCTGCTGATCATCGCGGTCGCGGTCTGGGGGATCGTCCGCTGCGTGCGCGGGCTGCAATGGTCGGCATCGGAAAGGCCCGTGCCCGACCCGCAGACCTGGATGGTCTGACGCGAGCGCCTGCGCCGGATATGGATCGGCTTTGAGCACCTCGGTCTTCGCCTTCGACGCCTACGGCACGCTCTTCGACGTGCACGCCGCCGTGCGCCGGCACGCGGCGGCGCTCGGGCCGGACGCGGCGCGCTTCTCCGAGACATGGCGGACGAAGCAGCTCGAATACAGCTGGGTCAGGTCGCTCGCCGGCCGCTACCGCGACTTCTGGTTGCTGACGGAGGAGGCGCTCGACTTCTGCTTCGCCGCCTTCCCGTCGGCCGACCGGGCGCTGAGGCCGAAGCTTCTCGAGGCCTACCGCCGGCTCGAATGCTACCCGGAAGTGCCGGAGCTGATCCGCACATTGAAGCGCGAGGGCCGGCAGGTCGTCATCCTCTCCAACGGCACGCCGGAGATGCTTGACGCCGCCGTCGCGGCGGCGGGGCTCGAAGGCTCGTTCGATGCGCTCCTCTCCGTCGACGCGCTCGGCGTCTACAAGACCGACAGCCAAGTCTACGAGCTCGTGACGACGCGCTTCCGCGTCTATCCCAACGCGGTGTCGTTCCAGTCCTCCAACCGCTGGGACATCGCCGGCGCCACAGCCTTCGGCTTCCGCACGGTGTGGATCAATCGTGCGGGCGCGCCCGACGAATACCCCGATTTGGCGCCCGCGGCGGTGCTGCCGTCGCTCGAAGGACTGCTGAAACTCGGCTGAGCCAGGGGCATGACGACAAGCTGGGCAATTTGACTACCGACCTCAGCGCTCGCCTCCGGCGATCCATTTCTCCACGACCGGCGGTTGGTAGCGCTCGAAGCGGTCGAGGATCCCCTCGGCTCGGTCCTCGGCCATCAGCATGTTGCGATGCTCGGGGCGCATGAAGCGCTCGCGCGCCTGATGGTCGAGGAAAGCGATCAGAAGGTCAAAATAGCCGCCGGCATTCAGCAGCCCGACGGGCTTGCGGTGATGGCCGAGTTGCGCCCAGGTCCACACCTCGAAGACCTCCTCGAGCGTGCCGGCACCGCCCGGAAGGGCAAGAAACGCGTCGGAGAGATCGGACATCAGCGCCTTGCGCTCATGCATCGAGCCGACCTCATGAAGCTCGGTCAGCCCTTTATGCTCGATCTCACGCTCGATCAGAGCGCGCGGCATGACGCCGACCACCTCGCCGCCCGCCGCAAGCGCCGCATCGGCAAGCGCGCCCATCAGCCCGACCGAGGCGCCGCCGTAGACGAGCCTCAGCCCGCGCTCGGCGGCGGCGCGGCCGACATCCTGCGCCGCCTTGACGTAGAGGTCTCTCGCGCCGGCGTTCGAGCCGCAGAAGACACAGAGCGAGCGCATGCCTGCTTTCAGGCCCAGCCGACGCAGTAAGGTTCGGGCTCGAGGTCGATCGGGGCGTTCGCAGTTTCCGGGAACACGGTCTTGAAGGTGAAGGCGTGCGGCGTAGGCCCATGCTCGGCGAGATGCCGCAGGCGCGCGAGTCCTTCCTCGACGGTCGGCGCGTGTCCTTCCGGCACCCACCAGAGCACCTGATACGGTCCCTCGGGCTTTGCGAACCACTCACGGCGCCTGACCATCACGCCGCGATGGTCGGTGCGGTAGACGAAGTCGAAGAGCGCAGCGACCGACGCCCACACACTCATGTTGACGATGAAGCGCGGGTCGTCCGACGGCTTGATGTCGGTGGCGTCGTTGCCCTCGCCTTTGAGCCGCCAGACGAAGCCCGGTGAGGCCTCGGCGAGCGCGTTCACGCGGTCGAGGTTCTCCACGAAATACGCGATCCCCGGATCGTCGAGATCATAAAGCGTCGTGCCGACGTTCATCTGCGCGATGTGCATTGCTCTCACTCCGCGATTGCCGGAAGGATGCGCGCCCAGGAGCGAATCCCGCCGTGGAAGCTCGACAGATTGTATTTCTCGTTGGGCGAATGGATGCAGTCGTCCTCGAGCCCGAAGCCGACCATGACGGAGTCCATGCCGAGGATGCGCTTGAACTGCGTGACGATCGGGATCGAGCCGCCCATCGCGATCAGCACGGCCTCGCGCCCCCACTCCTGCGAAAGTGCGCGCTGCGCCTGCTTGACCCAACGGCTATCGCTCGGCTGGTGTACGGCGCGGTCGCCGCCGTGGTTGGCGAAGCTGACCTTGCAGTCGGCCGGGACGCGCGTCTCCACGAAGGCGTGGAAGTTCTTGCTGATCTCCGCAGGGTCCTGGTCGCCGACGAGGCGGAACGACACTTTCGCTGAGGCCTTCGCCGGGATCACCGTCTTGGCGCCCTCGCCGGTATAGCCGCCGACAATGCCGTTCACCTCCGCCGTCGGCCGCGCCCAGACCTGCTCGAGCGTCGAATAGCCCTTTTCTCCTGCCGGGACCTTCAGGCCGATATCGCCGAGGAACGCCTTCTCGTCGAAGTTCAGGGTCGCCCATTGGGCCTTCTGCTCGGGCGAGACCTCGGCGACGCCGTCGTAGAAGTGCGGGATGGTCACGCGACCGTCGTCGTCGTGGAGATCGTCGAGGATGCGCGCGAGCACATGGATAGGGTTGCGCGCCGCGCTGCCATAATAGCCGGAGTGAAGGTCGCGGCTCGCCGCATCGATGAAGACCTCCTCGTAGAGGAGCCCGCGCAGCATGGTGGTGATCGCCGGCGTCTTGCGGTCCCACATGTTGGTGTCGCAGACGAGCGCTATATCCGCCTGCAGCTCCGCTTTGTGCTCGCTCAGGAAGGGGATCATGCTCGGACTCGCCGATTCCTCCTCGCCTTCGAGCAGAACCGTGACGTTGACCGGAAGCCGGCCGGCGACTGCCATCCAGGCGCGCGCCGCCTCCACGAAGGTCATCAGCTGGCCCTTGTCGTCGTCGGTGCCGCGGCCGAAGATTTGCTTCTCGCCATTCACCTCGACGATCTCGGGATCGAACGGATCGCGCTTCCAAAGCGACACCGGATCGACCGGCTGAACGTCGTAGTGCCCGTAGAAGAGAACGCGCGGTGCGCCCTCCCCGGCGCCGCTATAGTGGCCGACCACCATCGGATGGCCGATCGTTTCGCGGACCTTCGCCTCGAAGCCGATCTCGTTCAGCAGCCCCGCGCAAAGCTCGGCGGCTTCGCGGCAGTCGTTCTTGTATTGGGGATCGGTGGAGATCGACTTGATGCGCAATAGCGCGAAGAGCCGATCGAGGCTCTTGTCGAGATCCGCGTCGATCAGTTCGAGAACCTTGTCCGTCTGGGTCATGACCTACCGTTTCAAAGAACCGAGAATGCCGCGCACCAGCGCGCGGCCGAGAGAGCTTCCGACCGAGCGCACGACCGATTTCACCGCCGCTTCGGCGACGCTCTGGCGTCGCCCACCACCGCCGAGGATCTCGCCGAGGAGACCGCCGCCGCCCGTCTCCGATTCCTGCTCGCGCCGCGACGAGCGCCGGTGCGACGAGGTCCGGCGCGAGGAGGTTCTGCGGCGGTCGCTCCGCTCTTCCTCTTCGTTTTCGTCCTCCTCCGTCACGTCCTCGACCTCCGCGGTCTTGGCCGCCCGCTTCTTCAGCACCTCGTAGGCAGATTCGCGATCGAGCCCGTCGTCGTATTTCAAGCCGACCGGACTCCCCGCGATCAGCGAGCTCCGCTCGCTTTCGCTGATCGGACCGAGCCGCGAGGATGGCGGGCGGATCAGCGCGCGCTCGACCATGCTCGGCACGCCACCCGATTCCAGCGTCGACACTAGCGCCTCGCCGACGCCGAGCCTGGTGATCGTGTCGGCGACCTCGAACTCCGGATTGGGACGGAAGGTATCGGCGGCGGTCTCCACCGCGCGCTGCTCGCGCGGCGTATAGGCGCGAAGCGCGTGCTGCACGCGGTTGCCGAGCTGGGCGAGCACGCTTTCAGGAATATCCATCGGGTTCTGCGTGACGAAGTAGACACCGACGCCTTTCGAGCGGATCAGCTTCACGACCTGCTCGACCTTCTCGATCAGCGCCTTCGGCGCCTCGGCGAAGAGGAGATGCGCCTCGTCGAAGAAGAAGACGAGCCGCGGCTTCTCCGGATCACCGACCTCGGGCATCACCTCGAAGAGCTCCGACAGGAGCCACAGAAGGAAGGTCGCGTAGAGCCGCGGCGACTGCATGAGCCGGTCGGCCGCTAGCACCCCGACGACCCCGCGGCCGTCCGGCGTCGTGCGCATCAGGTCGGCGATCTCCAGAGCCGGCTCGCCGAAGAACTCCTCGCCCCCCTGCTGCTCCAGCACCAGAAGCTGACGCTGAATCGCGCCGACCGAGGCCTTCGACACATTGCCGTATTCGCCGGAAATCTCGTCGGCGCGCTCGGCCATGTTCGCCAGCAGCGCCTGCAGGTCCTTCAGGTCGAGGAGGAGCAGGGTCTCTTCGTCGGCGAGCTTGAAGGCAATGTTGAGCACGCCCTCCTGGGTCGGGTTCAGGTCCATCAGGCGTGAGAGCAGCAACGGCCCCATCTCGGAGACCGTGGCGCGTATCGGGTGCCCCTTCTTCCCGAAGAGGTCCCAGAAGATCGCTGGCGTGGCGGCGAGCTGATACTCGTCCGCCAGCCCGATATCGGCCGCTCGCTTTTGGAGAAAATCCTTGGGCTCGCCGACAGCCGCGATACCGGAGAGATCGCCCTTCACGTCGGCGGTGAAGACCGGGACGCCGGCGCGCGAGAAGCCCTCGGCGAGGATTTGCAGACTGACCGTCTTGCCGGTGCCGGTGGCGCCGGTAACGAGGCCGTGGCGGTTGGCGAATTTCAGCTCCAGATATTGCGGGTCACCGAGACTGTCGTCAGGGTGGCGGCTGGTGCCGAGATAGATGGAGCCTTGCTGAAGCAAATGCGTGGCCTCGCGTTTGGGAGCCGCCGTTTATAGTGGGCAGGTATTGCGGCGACAATCGTCGGTGCCGGCTTGCCTTTCGCGTCCTTCGCAGCCAGTTAGGCGGTCGACGAAGAGGAGGGGTGGATGGAAGAGCTGATCACCCGGATCGTGAGCAAGGTCGGCGTCGACGAGGGCACGGCCCGCGCCGCGGTCCGTATCGTTTTCTCCTTCCTCTACCAGCAGGGAGACCGGGGGATGATGGCGACCCTTGCTGCCGCCATACCCGGCGCCACGGAGTATGTTGACACATCCAACGGGGATTCCTCCGCGACGCTTGGCGGGCTCGGCGGGCTGATGGGCGGCGGCGCGATGGAGGTGCTCGGGAAGCTGCAAGGGCTTGGGCTCGGCATGGGGCAGATCCAGGGCGTCACTCAGGAAACCGTCGACTTCGCCCGCGAGAAGGCCGGCGATGATGTCGTCGATGCGATCGTCGCCTCGATTCCGGGGTTGAGCCAGTTCGTCTAGCGGCATTTTTGCCACGCTCCGCCTACCCCGCACTTGCCCGTCTAGCCGCATGCGGGCGTCTGTCTTAGGAAGACAAAACGGGTTTGGAGACGGCGGCCATGGCGTCCTATTCGATCGCCGATGTGCGCGCGATCCAGCCGTTCTATGCGGCAAAACTGAAAGCCGCCGGTATCAAGTCGACGACTAAGCTGCTGGAGCGCGCGGCGACACCTAAGCTTCGCAAAGCGCTCTCCGAGTCCACCGATATTCCGTCACGGCTCATTCTGGACTGGGCCAATATTGCCGATCTGACCCGGGTCTCGGGCATAGCGCTTGAATATGCCGAATTACTGGTCGCCGTCGGCGTCGACACGGTCAAGGATCTCCGCCGGCGGAACGCCGCCAAACTCGCAGAGCGGATGACGGAGGCGAACCGCCGCAAGCAGCGCGTGCGAATTCCGCCAAGCGAGAAGCGGGTGGCGCGCTGGATCGAGGCGGCGAAGAAGCTCACCCCGGCCATGGACTACTAGGGCCCGAGCGGCTCGGCCGCCTTGCCGCGCGCCGGCTGCGGTCATACAAGCCCGGCATGGCCGATGCAGAACGCCAATCGCCGACCGGCGAATCGCCCGGTATTGAGGCTTGGCAGAGGCGCGTCGAGAAGACGCTGAAGGGCCGCGACATCGAGACGCTGCGCTCGCTGACGCGCGATGCGATCCCGCTTGAGCCGCTCTACGCCCGGCGGAGCGACACGGACCCGCTGCCCGCCCGCAACGGCAAGCGCTGGGCGATCATCCAGCCGATCGACAGTCCTGACCCCGATCGCGCCAATGCGCAGGCGCTCGCGGACCTCTCCGGCGGCGCAGACGGCCTTTCGCTCCGGTTTGCCGGCTCGCCGGCCGGCACCGGTAACGGCGTGCCGGCGAACGAGCGGGCGTTCGCCGCAGCGCTCGACGGCGTCGACCTCGTCAAGGTGCGTCTCAGGGTCGAGCCCAGCGCCGACGGCCTTCGCGCCGCGCGTTGGCTTTCTGCCCTGGTAGCGAACAGCGGCGTCGCGCCGGAGCTGACGAAGATCACATTCGGCCTCGACCCGGTGGCGACGCTCACGGGCGAGGAGGGAGCGGCACCGGACGCCAAGGCTTTTGCCACGCGCTTTGCGGGACTCCGCTCCGAGTATTTCAACGGCGCGCTCGCGCTTCTCGATGCACGCCGCTATCACGAAGCTGGCGCGAGCGAGGCGCAGGAGCTTGGCGGCCTCCTGGCCGCCGCGGCGTGGTGGCTGAGGACGCTCGCTGCCGCGGGCATAGAGCCGGCGGACGCGCTTCCCTTCTTTGGCGCATCCGTCTGCGTCGATCGCGACGTGCTCCTGTCGATCGCCAAGCTGCGCGCGTTGCGGCTCCTCTGGGCGCGGCTTCAGGAGCTCAGCGACGCGCCGCCGACGCCGCTCGCCGTGCACGCCGAGACGAGCCGCGCGATGCTAACCCGCTCCGACGTGCCGACGAACCTGCTGCGTAACACCGTCGCGGCGTTCGCGGCCGCGGCCGGCGGCGCGGATTCGATCACCGTCCTGCCGCACACCGCGGCGCTCGGGCTCGCCGACCGCGGCGCCCGTACGCTCGCCATGAACATCCAGCATCTCCTCGTCGAGGAGTCGCATATTCATGTCGTCGCCGATCCGGCCGCCGGATCGGGCGCGCTCGAAGCGCTGACGGAATCGCTTGCCGAGCTTGCATGGACGGACTTCCAGTCGATCGAGCGCGAAGGAGGCATCATCGAGAGCCTCCTCGCCGGCGCCTTCCAGTCGCGGATCGCTATGGCGCGCGATGCACTCGTCAATGCGCTCGCTGCCGGCGCCGCGCCGCTCGTCGGCGCGACGATCCATCCGCCAGCGGACGCCGAGACTACCGCCGCTGTCGCGGAAGAGGTCGCCGCCACATTGGGCCTCGAGCCGATGCGCCTCGAAGAGGCGGTCAAGAAGGCGGCGGCATGATCCGCGTCCCGAACTTCGCGCGCGAGGCCTGGCGTCGTCCGAAACCACAGGCGGGACTGCCGGAAGGCAAGCCGTGGACCGCGCCCGAGGGGATCGCGATCAAGCCCTCGTATCGGGCAGCAGATCTTGAGGGGCTCGCAGCGATCGAGGGGGCGCCCGGCTTCCCGCCTTATCTCCGCGGCCCCTACCCCACCATGTACGTCGAGCGCCCGTGGACGATCCGCCAATATGCCGGCTTCTCCACCGCGCGCGATTCAAACGCCTTCTATCGCCGCAACCTCGCCGCCGGGCAAAAGGGCCTTTCCGTCGCGTTCGATCTTCCGACGCACCGCGGCTACGATTCCGATGATCCGCGTGTCGCCGGCGACGTCGGCATGGCGGGCGTTGCGATCGATTCCATTCTGGACATGGAGGAGCTCTTCGCAGGCATCCCGCTCAACGAGATGACGGTCTCGATGACGATGAACGGCGCGGTGCTGCCGATCATGGCGCTCTACATCGTAGCGGCGGAGCGGCAGGGCGTTAGGTCGGTGGAGCTTTCAGGGACGATCCAGAACGACATCCTGAAGGAGTTCCTGGTCCGCAACACCTATATCTATCCGCCGCGGCCATCGATGCGGATCGTCGCCGACATCTTCGCCTATTGCGCGGAGGCGATGCCGCGCTTCAACCCGATCTCCGTCTCCGGCTACCACATGCAGGAGGCGGGAGCGACGGCGGACCTGGAGCTCGCCTACACGCTCGCCGACGGGCTCGACTACGTGCGCGCCGGCATCGCAGCCGGCCTTCCGATCGACCGTTTCGCGCCGCGGCTCTCGTTCTTCTTCGGCATCGGCATGGGTTTCTTCATGGAGCTGGCGAAGCTTCGCGCCGCGCGGCTTCTCTGGGCGGAGCTCGTGGCGGAGAAGTTCTCGCCGGAGGATGCGCGCTCGACCATGCTGCGCACGCACTGCCAGACGTCCGGGTGGTCGCTCACCGCACAGGACATCTTCAACAATGTCGGGCGCACCATGATCGAGGCGATGGCGGCGACCTTCGGCGGCACGCAATCGCTCCACACCAACGCGCTCGACGAGGCGCTGGCGCTGCCGAGCGACTTCTCCGCCCGCATTGCGCGGAACACGCAGCTCGTCCTGGCGCTCGAATCCGGCATGACCCGGGTGATCGATCCGTGGGGCGGCTCGTATTTCGTCGAGCGGCTGACGGCCGACCTCGCCGGGCGCGCCCGCGCCCATATCGAAGAGATCGAGGCGCTCGGCGGCATGGCGCGGGCGATCGAGACCGGCCTGCCGCAGATGCGGATCGAGGAATCCGCGGCCAAGGTGCAGGCGCGGATCGACAGCGGCAAGGAGACCGTGGTCGGCGTCAACCGCTACCGGAGCCGCGATGCGGCCGAGGTGGAGCTCTTGAAGGTCGACAATGCCGCCGTCCGCGCCGAGCAGATCGCCAAGCTCCGAAGGCTGAAACGCGAGCGCGACACGGCGGAGACGGAGGCGGCGCTTTCTGCGCTCTCGCAGGCGGCGGAAGGCGGCGCCAACCTCCTCGCTGCGGCGGTCGAGGCGGCGCGTGCCGGCGCGAGCGTTGGCGAGATGAGCATGGCGCTCGAGCATGTCTTCGGGCGACACGTCGCGGAGCCGCGAGCGCCCTCCGGCGTCTACAAGCGCGAGATCGATCCGGAGAACGAGCTTGTCCGCCGCGTCACCGCCATGGCCGCCGACTTCACGCGCAACGAAGGACGCAAGCCGAAAATCCTTGTCGCCAAGATGGGACAGGACGGCCACGACCGTGGGCAGAAGGTGATCGCCTCCGGCTTCGCCGATCTCGGCTTCGAGGCCGAAATCGGTGCGCTCTTCGCCACGCCGGAGGAGGTCGCGGAGCGTGCGGCCGAAAAGGACGTGCACGTCGTCGGCGTCTCGACGCTCGCCGCTGGTCACCTGACACACGTCCCGGCGCTTCGAAGAGCGCTCGTCGCCGCCGGACGGCCGGAGGTCATCATCGTCGTCGGCGGCGTGGTGCCGCCGCAGGACTACGCGGCCCTGGAGATGGCCGGCGCCACTATCATCTTTCCACCCGGCACGCCCGTCGCCGAGGCGGCGGAACGGGTGCTGGAGGCGCTCAACCGGAAGCTCGGCTATGCCCAGCGCGCCGCGGCCGAATAGCCACCGCACCGCCTCTTAACGCCGCGGTATGCACTCCGCGCTAGGACCTCTCCAGAGCCGCCGCAACGGAGAGGAGCGCGATGTCGCAAGCTTCACGCCGCCGCATCAGCCGCCGCGCCTTCGCGGGCGGGGCGCTCAGCGCGCTGGCCTTGCCAGTGCTGGCGCCTCGGCGCACCGCCGCGGCCTCGTTCTTCTCCGGCGCGCTCGACGCGACCGAAGCGGGTCTCAGACCCGGCGCGGTCGAGGACCAGGGCGCGGCGCTCTCCAAAGCGCTCGTCGAAGCCGCAGCGACGGGCCAGCCGCTCTACCTGCCGCCGGGGCGCTACGCGCTCGCGAATGTGACGCTTCCCGCGCACGCGCATATCCTCGGTGTGCCGGGAGAGAGCCGCCTCGTCTTCGCCGGCGGCGATTTCATGCTGAGGACCGAACACAGCCGCCGCTTGCGGCTTGACGGCCTCACGCTCGACGGCGGCGCCCTTCCCCTCACCTCCGCTCTTCTCGACGCCGACGGCGCTGACGATATCGCTGTCGACGATTGCGAGTTCGTCGCGAGCGGCGGCGCGGGAGTGCGGCTCCAGGGTGCGGCTGGCCGGGTGACGAACTCGCGCTTCGACCTGATCGGCACGATCGGCGTCTATCTTCGTCAGTCGAACGGCATGGAGGTCAGCGGCAACACCGTCACGAATTGCGGCGACACCGGCATCCTCGTCGCGCGCGACGCGGAGAGCGAAGACGGTTCGATCGTGCGCGGCAACCGCGTCAGCAACATCCGCGCCGATTCCGGCGGCACCGGCCAAAACGGCAACGGCATCAATCTCGACAAGGCGAACGGCGTCATCGTCGCCGACAATCGCGTCGATCGATGCGCCTTCACCGCGATCCGCTGCTTCTCCTCCGACAGTGTCGCCGTCACCGGCAACGTCGCCACCAATTCCGTCGACATGGCAATCTATGTCGAATTCGCGTGGGAAGGCGCCGTCGTCGCCGACAACTTCATCGACGGCGGGAACGGCGGCATTTCGATGACGAACTTCGAGACATATGGCGGCCGGCTCGGCACTTGCTCCGGCAATGTCATCAGAAACGTATGGGGCGGCCCGACCTTTCCCGACGGCAATCCGGGGACGCGTGCCGGTATCGGGGTCGAAGCCGACATCGCAGTCACCGGAAACGTCGTGGAGGACGCGGACTGGGGCCTTTTGCTCGGCTGGGGTCCCAATCTCCGCGACGTGACGGCGACGGGAAACGTCATCCGCCGCACGAAGATCGGCGTCGCGGTCTCCGTCGCCGAAGGCGCCGGTCCGGCGCTGATCGCCAACAATCTCATCACCGAGGCGGAGCGCGGCGCCATTCTCGGCATGCGCTGGGCCGACGTGGCGACTGAGGAGCTCGTCGACGCGACTGTCGACGTGCCCGGGATCACTATCGAGGGGAACCGGAAGGCGTAAGAGCCGCGAAGGCTTCCGCTACCGCCCGCACCTCGCCGACCTGCACTCCGCGCCGCGTTACAACCGGCTTGCTGATCCGCTGAGACAGTCCTTCCGCATATTGCGGCAGAAGCCGAGCCAATATCGCCGCCATCATCGCCTCTGCGGCCCGCGTTGCCCCATCGTCGGCCTTCAGCGCGATGCCCACGCCAGCGTCGCCGAGCGCAGCGCAGAAGACACCCTCCGCCCCGGTCTTGACCAGCGCCGCACCGCCGAGAAGCGTCATCACCTCGGTGCAGAAGCGACCGGTGCCTGCCACGTAGAAGGGCTTCGCAATCGCTGCGCGATAGATGCGACGAGCGGCGTTGGTGCGTGCTTCGCCCAACCCGACACCCGCCCCGAGGCGTGCAAAGCCGTGGGCGAGGCTTGTGAGCGGCACGGCGTAGGTCGGGATCGAGCAACCGTCGACGCCGCAATTCCGCGTGCCGTCCGCCGCGCCGGTCAGATCGACAAGAGCCTCGGCGACCGCGCGCTGAACCGGATGATCGGGCGCGACATATCCGTGGTGGTCGACGCCGAGGTGGCGCGCGACCGCGAGGAAGTTCGCGTGCTTGCCCGAGCAGTTGTTGTGGAGCGGTCCGGGCTTCTCTCCGCGACGGATCAACTCGGCCGAAGACGGGAAGTGCGACGGCGGATGTGTGCCGCATTCAAGCGCCGTCTCGTCGAGGCCGATCGCCGCGAGCATCGCCTTGACGCCGGCAACATGCTCCGGCTCGCCGCCGTGCGAGGCCTGCGCCAGTGCAAGCTCCTGCTCGCCGAAGCCGAAAGCATCGGCCGCGCCGCTCTCCACCAGCGGCAGCGCCTGGATCGCCTTCACCGCCGAGCGCGGATAGACGGGCTCCTCCACGTCCCCGAGCGCGAGGAGCGCCTTGCCGTGCGCGTCAACGACCGCCACTGCGCCGCGATGGCGGCTTTCCACCCGGGCGCAGCGGGTCGCTTCGACAAGGACGGGGTTAGCCATACTGACACCAAGTTTTTCGTCGGCGAGCGCCGCGACTAGGCCCGGCAGCGGCGGAAGGCAAGCCCGGGGCCGCCCTTGACCCGCGTCAACCCCGCGCGCCCGCGCCGCTGGTAAACTTTTGCGACATCTCCATGTAATGCAGCGCGCCCATGAACATGCAGAAGCCCATAACGCAGCCCGACGTGGCCGAGACGCTGGAGCTCGACAAGCCGCGCTCGCGCCGCTGGCTCTCGCGGCAAAACCTCGTGCTCGGCGCCCTCGCCGTGGTGGCGCTTGCCGTCCTCTATCTTCTCTTCTTCGCCGGCTCCGACACCTCCGTTCGCTACGTGACGGAGCCGGTCACGCGCGGCGCTCTGACCGAGGTCGTGACCGCGACGGGAACCGTCGAGCCGACCAATCAGGTCGAGATATCGAGCGAGCTCTCCGGCACGGTGAAGGAGGTGCTCGTCGACTACAACGACAAGGTCACCGCAGGGCAGCCGCTCGCCGTTCTCGATACCGACAAGGTCGAGGCTGACGTTGCGCATGCACGCGCCACCCTCGCCATGCGCAAGGCGCAGGTGCAGGACGCGGAAGCGACGCTGGCGGAGTCGAAGCAAAGCTACGATCGGGCGCAGGCGTTGACGGAGAAGGACTTCGCATCGGCGGCCTCTCGCGATCAGGCGGAAGCCGCCTATCAGCGCGCAGTGGCGGGCGTCGCCGTGGCGAAGGCCAATGTCGAGGTGGCTGAGGCCGACTTGAATACCGCCGAGACGATCCTCAAGAAGGCCACCATCCGCTCGCCGATCGACGGCGTGGTGATGAGCCGCTCCGTTGAGCCCGGACAGACGGTCGCTGCTTCGCTACAGGCGCCGGTCCTCTTCACCATCGCGGAGAATCTCGCATCCATGCAGCTCGAGGTGGATATCGACGAGGCGGATGTCGGTCAGGTGAAGGAGGGCCAGGCGGCGACCTTCACCGTCGATGCGTACCGCGATCGCACTTTCCCGGCGAAACTGAGCGAGGTGCGCGTTGCGCCGGTCACGATCAACAACGTCGTCACCTACACGGCGGTGCTGAGCCTCGACAATTCCGACATGCTGCTCCGCCCGGGCATGACCGCGACCGCCGATATCGTCGTGAAGAAGGTCGACGACGCGCTTCTCGTGCCGAACGCGGCGCTCCGTTTCGCTCCGGCGTCGACCGGTGAAGAGACCCAGAGCACGGGCGGTGGGCTGCTCCGCATGCTGATGCCGCGGCCGCCTCGCGACGAGGATGTCGCCAAGGTGGAGGAGACCGCCGACGGCGGACGGGCTCTCTACGTGCTCAAGGATGGCGCGCCGGAGAAGGTCGTCGTGCATGTCGGCGCGACCGACGGCTCGTCCACCGAAGTGCTCGACGGGCCGCTCGAAGCCGGCATGCCGGTCATCACCGGCTCCCTCGCGGCAAAATGAGAACCGCCCGTGGCTGATATCCTGGCCGAGGCGCCGCCGCTCGTCGACTTTGTCGGCGTAACTCGCGCCTACGGCCACGGCGAAGCCGCGGTGACGGCGCTCGCCGGCGTCGATCTCAGCGTCGCGGAGGGCGACTTCGTCGCCATCATGGGGCCGAGCGGCTCGGGCAAATCGACGGCGATGAACATCATCGGCTGCCTCGATACGCCGACCAGCGGCGCCTATTATTTTCGTGGCGTGGATGTCGGAGGGCTGACGCGCCGGCAGCGCGCGCTTCTGCGGCGCAACTATCTCGGCTTCGTGTTCCAGGGCTTCAACCTCCTGCCGCGGACGCCGGCGCTGGAGAACGTCGAGCTGCCGTTGATCTACCGCGGCACGCCGGGGCAGGAGCGCCGCGCGATGGCGCTTGCGGCGCTCGACGAGGTCGGCCTCAAGGGGTGGGAGGACCACGACCCGAGCGAGCTTTCGGGCGGTCAGCAGCAGCGTGTCGCGATTGCCCGTGCCATCGTCACCAGGCCCGCTCTACTCCTCGCCGACGAGCCGACCGGCAATCTCGACACGGCGCGCAGCCATGAGATCATGCGGCTCCTGACGAGCCTCAATCAGCGCAACGCTATCACCGTCATCATGGTCACGCACGAAGCGGAGATGGCTGCCTACGCCTCGCGCGTCATCCACTTTGTCGATGGGCGCGTCGAATCCGACGAGCGCCGACGGGAGGCCGCCTGATGCTCTTCGAGACGATCCGGCTCGCCCTTCAAGCGATCTTCCGGAACGCGCTGCGTTCGTTCCTCACCGTGCTCGGCGTGGTGATCGGCGTCGGCGCGGTGATCGCCATGGTGACGATCGGAAACGGCACGACCCAGCAAGTGAAGTCGGAGATTTCCGCGCTCGGCACCAACCTCCTTTTCGTCAGGCCCGGCCAGGGCTTCGGCCCCCGCCAGACGGATTCACCGGACTTCACGCTCGCCGACGTCGAGGCGATCGAGCGGCAGATCGGCGGGCTGCAGGCCGTCGCCCCGACAAAGGGCGCGAGCGCCAAGGCCGTCTACGGAAACCAGAACTGGAGCACGTCGATCACCGGCACGACCGACGACTTCCTTGTCGCGCGCGACTGGCCGCTCGTCGAAGGGCGGAACTTCCTGGAAAGCGAGATTCGCGCCGGAAAGTCCGCATGCATCATCGGCCAGACCGTCCGCAAGGAGCTTTTCGGCGCCGCCGATCCGATCGGCGAGAAGATCAGGCTCGGCACGGTGTCCTGCGACGTGATCGGTCTCCTCGAGGAGAAGGGGCAGTCGAGTTTCGGCCAGGATCAGGACGACATCGTGCTCATGCCGATCCGCGCGGTGCAGCGCCGCTTCGCCGGCAACACGGACGTGTCGTCGATCTTCCTCTCGGCGGAGGACGGCGCCGACACGACCGAGATCAAGCGCGACGTGACCTATCTGATGCGCGAGCGGCGGCACATCGCGGCCGACGAGGACGACAATTTCCGCGTCAACGACATGGCGGAAATGGTCGCCACCATGACCTCGACGACGAAGGTGCTGACCGGGCTTCTCGCCGCGGTCGCCGCCGTCAGCCTGCTCGTCGGCGGCATCGGCATCATGAACATCATGCTCGTCTCGGTGACGGAGCGAACTCGCGAGATCGGGATCAGGCTCGCCATCGGCGCGGAGGAAGGCCAGGTGCTGCTGCAGTTCCTGGTCGAGGCGATCGTGCTCTCGCTCTTCGGCGGGCTGATCGGGGTCGCGCTCGGCCTGGGGCTCTCGGGCGCCGCCTCGCTCGGCCTCGGCGTGCCCTTCGTGCTCGACGCGAAGATCATCGCGCTCGCCTTCATCTTCTCGGCGGCGGTCGGCGTTGGTTTCGGCTATTTCCCGGCCCGGCGGGCAGCGCATCTCGACCCGATCGAGGCGCTCAGGCACGAATAGCGGGGATTGCGGGCGGTTCGCCGAAGATTCGGCTGGATTGTGGCATTCACGGCGTGCGCCGGCAGCCCGAATGCGGCAGATTGGGCCTGGAGAAACGGGGCGGAGGCAGTCCCTTGCTTGACCGGGTAGAAACCGCGGAGAACGCCGAAGCGCAGCGCGAGCGCTCCAAGGAGCGCGAGATCGAGATCGGCGATCAGACGGTGATCGTCGGTGACTGCGCCGAGGTTCTCGCCGGCCTCCCGAAGCAATCGGTCGACGTCGTCGTTACCTCGCCGCCCTACAATATCGGTCTCAACTATCGAAGCTACGACGACGGCGGCGACCGCGGCGTCTACATCGCCTGGCTCGCTGAGATCGGACGTCTCCTGCGCCGCGTGATGAAGGACGACGGCTCGTTCTTCCTGAACATCGCCGGCACCTGCTCCGACCCGTGGATCGCACCCGACGCGGCGAACGCGATGCGCGACATCTTTTGCTTGCAGAACGCGATCGTCTGGGTGAAGTCGCTCTCGATCGGCGATGACACGTTCGGCCACTTCAAGCCGGTGAACTCGCCGCG